>Ga0224511_10004111_pt1 | contig 10857 bp, 8 predicted proteins | sample SF_May12_sed_USG_2_FD_169988 | JGI IMG/M metagenome (GOLD analysis project Ga0224511, IMG submission 169988) | Sediment microbial communities from San Francisco Bay, California, United States - SF_May12_sed_USGS_8_1 | ecosystem: Environmental > Aquatic > Marine > Sediment | place: USA... | reverse complement strand
TAAATCAGATAAAACAAATTAATGCCTAACCATAACCCTAGACTAACGACATGGAAGAGCGTTTCCTGGGAAAACCCTATATTCTGACGTAAGCATTCCGGAAGCTAGTATTTGTGGTTCTCAACATTTACAATACAGTGCATACTTATAATACAAAGAAATCGGAAACCATCACAGGAAAAGCGGCCATTTTGGAACCCCAATTCCAAACGAATATATGGGTTGCGTCTGTGGACGCAACCCAAAAATAATTTTGGTTTGAAAATAATTATCTAAAATATAATTTAGACATAAGTCTCAGTTAAGAAAAGCGATGTTAAATGTCTTATTCTAACAAATAGTATGACAACATGACTTAACATATACAAAATGCATGAACACTGAGGTAAATCCTTTTTCTGACCTATGGACAAGAACACTATTTCCCCTTAAATGGAATGGTGTAATGGAAAAAGTCCTGGTTTGTGCACACTTTTCTTCAAAACTAGCACATGGTACCTAACGTTTATGCATTATCACGCAGTTATTTAGATTTTTTGGGATACTGGAGATTTTTTTCCATTTGTATGCCCAAACTGTGCTTAAGCGGCTGGTCTATAAATATAATTTTAATGTTTCTACTTTAAAATTACTTTACATAGATCTTTCACACAAAAGAATATTTTGAAGAAAAAAATCCCAATCTATCTACCCAACCCTTATAGCCATGGTCATCAGTGTAATGGGACGCCGTAGAGGCAAAAGGCAATATTTCAAGTCAGCCCCAAGAATCTTTATAAAAGTTATTGAAATTATGCTATGTAATACATAAATATTGAACAAGGAAAGCACACCTAAACAAATGCGTATTGTGTATGTGCAATTGAAATGCTTGTAATTTTAAGTAATCAATCCTGATTATTTTTATTTTTGTATGAACGTTGGTAGACAGATATCAGTGAGAAGAAGTGCAGTGTACAATAAGTATGCCGCTACAAATCAAAGGTAGTGGGTTACGTGTCTGTTGTCCCTTGTATATTTTTCCACTACTGTAAATTACTGTCTGGCAGCCCCCTTCCCCATTGTTTTCTGAAACTTCACAGGAGCCTCATTTTCATATCCATACAACCCTGCTAATATATTTACGGAATACGGAGCTATATCCCTGTTCATTGTTTTAAAATTGTTCTATAGCCGGAACCTTGGATTTGTTCAAATGTCAACTATCGACCAAACAACGGATCTTAACTAACAGTTAGGAAATAGAGGGCGGTTCCAATATTTCATTCAATTTTGTTAAGTGGCACACACACATCAAGTACAAATGCCTTTGGTCAATATAAACATTATATTCAAGGAAGACACAAAACAGACTAGGTATCATGTAGATGAACACTATACAACAATATGGACACAATATGATGATGGACAACTATGGTACCTTCTCTCCGTCTCGGTAGAAAAATTAAATTGATGAAAGGGAAAGCCCTCAGGAAGCATAGCCTGCACGAGAAAACAGCAGCCTCGGTTTTATTGAAACTGTTCATCAGTAGTGATGAATGATGCCACACCAATGACGCCCCCTAGCAGAATTCCATTTTCAAATGTAAACAACATACATGTACACTCCATGATCCCTGAGGACCGGAAAAATATGACTACACAATGATGTAGTACGGGGCGACTTTTTACACCACCCGCTCGGCGATGGCCTAAACAATGCGTAACGAAGCAGAAGCATGACACCTTATTGTTTATTTAAGTATATATTCATACAGCTTCAATAAAACCAAGGCTGCTGTTTTCCCATGCAGGCTATGCTTCCTGAGTTTAGTTAACCTTCACGCAGAGCACTGCAGAAAAACATTGTTAGCCATTTTCAAACAGTCAAACTCCACATACATAATAAAGACTACTGATACAGTAATGAACTCATTTACACTGTGTTTCATGACGTGCTTGTTATTTTTTATCTTTAAATATTACATGTTTTATATATTATTTCGTAAAATATTTTGTTTAGTCAGTTTGATTATAACAAAGTGTTTAAGTAGTTATCCTTGTATTTCGCTTCTATCGTCTAATGATGAACGATTTCGGACTATAATTTCTTTTTTACCGACTTATGGACAAACAAACATTCTTGCGTCCGATACTTGTTACATTGTAGGAATGCTTATAGGCATGAACAAGTCCTTGAATAATGCCAGGGAACCTATTCAAAAACTGTTAGAAATAAAGCAGTATGTAAGTCATTTTGGGTATTAACACGTGACTTTGCGTGCACCTAGCAAAAACGTAAACAATCCATTAGTTCACCTTTTTTTCTGTTAAACAGTTATACATTTAAAAAAAGAACTAGCCTTTAAAATGACCCACTATCTACAGTTTTAATTGCAATTTCCATGTGTTAGCAGTTTAATCCTAATCTTTGACACACATTTTGAATTGATATGCATGACATATACTTAAAGGGAATATGTATGATTCTTTCACTAATTACAATTATGTAGGATACACAAAAGTAAGTGTATCGATTAAAAAAACTTATGCCAACAAATGCACATTAAGCGAGATATTTCTAACTAAAATGTTAAAATCATTCTCAGTGTTTTAATAGGGGCAGGTAATCCAGAATTACTCAGTATAATTTGCCTGTTGAGTGCAACAATTTAAATTTCGACCAATCAGAACCCGTCGGTCATTTCTGCGGAAAACGACACTCTCCGAAAAAGTCCGTAAACTTCAGAGACCACTCGGACAGTGGGCTACACCACACCATTTTATCTGCAACAACCGAGATTTATGGGCAATCAACAATTTATTCGGTACATATCGTAAATACATTTTTGGCGTATTTTGCAATATGTTTCGGTATTATGTTATTATTTCATTCTTTTTGACGATAAAATACTGCTTGATATTAAAATATTTAATAAATAGCTGATAAATAGCTGATAAAAAGATCAGACATACCCCCTTTAATATGAAAAATCTCAAATAAAAAATGACTGCTATATTTGTGTTCTGAATGTATAAGCACTACCTTAACAAGGCGTAATTAAAGAAATCTACTAGAGATTGTATATTTCTCACCCAAAAACTGTAAATTATTCCGAATTAAGTTTTTCAAAACAATCACGCATTCGGCATTCGCACTTCAAAAGCGTCGACGAGTACCAGGGGTGTTATGTAATTTCCCGGACTGGCTATGCATAAACAAAATGGTTACTTTATTTCTAAGAAAATTGTACATTTTGTAGAAATAAACATGTTCTGCTACGACAAATAACAATGCAGAATTTTCAGTTTCAGTTTCTTCTTTAAATTTGTGTTTCCATGGTAAACTCATCCTTGCTACCCCGGGGCAATTTCTACAGTACACTTCAAAACTGGTTAAAAAATAATCAGTATTGTATTAACTATGGTGAAATATTTACTTATATATATTTAAGCAACATTTATAAAAAGTATAAACCTTTTTAAGCATATAATTCTAACATTCAATGTTTGACGTAATCAAGTAGCATCACCTTGGTAAAATTCGTTAACAAAAGTCGTGGGCAGCAATATTAAGTTCCAATTTGTGTCCATGCATAGTTTGTAAAAGCGAAAATCGAATATATTCTAACCAAGGAATAATTTGAATATTTTTATGATCATTTTCCATGTTGAAAATGTTTAAATGTAAAAATATTGTAACTGAATTATAATAAGATACATTTAGCTCTTTATAATAGTAGTAGGATAGTTTGGCTGACTGTCAGCTATTTAAAGCAAAATATAAAAGAACATTTGAAATACACACACAACCAGTGCACATACTACGTTGTTTGAAAATGTGAATTTTATTCCTGTCAATAGACATATTACAAATTCAAATATCATTAGTAAGTAATTTTAACAATTTGTCAGTTCATGTTAAAAAAACAGATGCAGTCCGGGAACTTACCTAACACCCATCCTATGAGTTGAATACGAAAACATACTTTACAAATTTAGATAGAGGGTTCTATTATAAGGTGATGCGCAGTTCCGCAAGACATCAATCCCCTTCCCTTTCTGTAGACGTCTTTTGTTCGTGCGATACGGTTTAACCCAAACAGGAAGTACGCTTTCAGAAATGAAATGTCAGAAATACCACGTCGCGCGATCTGGAATTCGGCATTTGGATCGCAACAAGATTCAATTTAAAAGTTGCAAGAAACTGTTGTTTATGCTGGACATCAAGCATCGGACATTTCAGTCACGGATGAAGACACAGTGGATGCAGCACTTTAATATGCTAACACGAAATGCTGCCATGTGTGTACTAAATTATTCTACATCAGATAGATTGGACACATTTTCTTCTGATAGAGGTAAGGACATAATAAACGTTGTATAAACGGACGACATCGCCAACTTTCAAAAATGGTGGCCGACAACGGTAGAAGTTTTATTCCTTAATACAAAAGCTGCCCAAAAATTTCTCAACTACTCGCTGAAAACTGTGCACACACATACAGATGACAAACTTCCTCGAAGACTAACACATGGCCTCGATGCTTTTGTAGATGCTGACAAAACAAGACAAACTAATATGTGTCAAACCGTTAAAGTTGTCGGTGCAGCCGGTGAACAATATCCACAAGAAAAAGAAAATATGCTCGTAGTTCTGGCTTCATTTGTAGTCGACCGGGGTGTATATAATCATTGTAACAGTGTGCATTCGAGAGCCGAGGTGTTACGCTGTGTTTTGTTTGCCCTCATTGATGCTGGTATTGTTCCCGTAATACGCCTTAACAGAACACAGACAGCAAGACAATACTTGCAGAGTAAACGATTAGCAGCAGGACATATAGTAGAAACACACAAAAAACTAATCAAATTCTTACTTGCATTTATGTGGTTTTGTATTAATTTACCAGGTGCTTTACTTGTATTTTGTGCCAGTTTTACACCTGTTTGTGAAGGTTTGGTGATATTGTATCAGGATTATTCAGAAGATTAGTTTTGCATGACATATTTTCTGAATATATGTTTGTTTTTAGTACTTTACACAATCGGAGGCTTAACATTTGCCGGAAAAATACCAAACGTGTCCGTTTCTTTATCTTGGATATGCCTTTATTTTTTTCTCACTACAAGATTGGATGATTGTAACTAATTATTATTGTTGGAAACATTATAATTGCAAATACTGAATATGGTCCTTGCCAGGTAAGAAATGATCATCATCCTTCCGACTTCCGAAAATATTAAAGGTATTATACATCCCCATGATCATAATAAATTACATTCTACTGTTCGTCAATGCTTTTCAAGCAGGTGCTGTATACATACTGGTCCCGATCTGCTTCGGTTAAAGTAATAAAGAAAGACTGAGCGAGGTGTTAAGACGTTCGGAATCTGGAACCTACATGTTGGATTCAGAAGCCACCCTAGTCACCATACGTTCACAGACCTGCAACCCATTCCCATTTTCTTGGCATACATAGTTGTTTTTGGTTATTTCATGTTATTCTTTTTTTTTGATGATAACACATCGAATGAATCAGATAGTACAAATGATGGTTGTATTGGCAGTGATGAATATTTTTGGTAAAAACTGTATTTCCATACACTACAACTAGCCGTAACTGACAGTGAGCATATAATCACATTGTATGTTGCTTTTCTTCGCACAAACAATTTGTGTTAACATAATTGATTATTTGTTCTTAATCTAAATAAAGTATGTTCCTAAAACAGATGTACTTTATTGGAATGGCCATGGTTTTTAATTTGTACTGTTCAACAAATACTTAGAAATCAGATTAAACCAGTGTAACACGACGGAATGTTTATCCGATACCAGTGTTTGCAACCGGGTATAATATTATTTTTTTTGCCGTAACAAACAATTTACCGAACAAATCAATTTAACAAAGACATATTAAACAACACAAGTAAACGGTTGTTGCTGTTCTGCATGCATAACTCACAAAAAAACACAATACTCTTGAATGAGTCTTGTCGTGGTTTAAAAAACATTGTTTACTAAAAAATACATTTTTATAATAAACACTCGTATATAAAACAATAAACAATAAACAGTTTGACTTCGATGTTTTACTTCCATAAGAAATTAATCTGATTTTTTCCGTCCAAACTTTTTTTGCCAGACGTTTTCAAGCAATGTCACTTATTTGTAAATAGGACTAAAATCAAACTTGTATATATGTATATATGTTATATGCAGTCGTACTACTGTAATTTTGTTACGCTGTCGTTTCCAAATTATATGTTGATTTATTTCGTCTTATCTTGGAAGAAATAATGGAGTATTGTGGTTAAGTATTGTTTCCGACGTTTCCACGTTAGCTCCGTTTCTCAAAATTAATAGTTTATAGCTCACTTTATTTGACACGTTTTTATAAGTATTTACATGTACTCTTATGTTATGTTTGATATATTTTGCCCAGATTGACACTGTTCCGTGTACTTGCACTAATCAATACAATTGTTAAATTCATAAATAAACAATAACATTGTTCACGGCGTTATAAGAACTCGGTCTGTTTCTTCATATAACATGTCGCTTACTTTGTAGGATAGGTAAGGATTTGTCATGTTTTTTACAATGACGAAAGTAATGTGCGTACTTGACAGTTGTTCGTTGATGTTCTACTGGCTATATTATTGCTGTATTTTTTCTTCTTATATTAGCGCTGTTCTTTTACAGCGCTTTTAACGATGACATGAGTACGATTATTTACGCACGGGACAATTGAAGTGAATATTGGTCAGCCACAATAACAGTTTAGCATAAAAACAAATCCAGTTTAACATGTCTCTGCCATATCTGTTTCTTTAAAAGTTGATTTATCTTCATGAAGTGCTCTCGTTCTCGAACTATAAACCAACAAAGATCAGTGAGGAATTAAGTCCTTCCACATATTTCCTTGTGATTGTTTTTAGATTTTATCGGCCTCACAAAATCAACTTCAGATTTAACACTAAATAAGTTATATCCCTATATTTTTATGAAATGATGATACTGTACATTCTTTTTAAGATAATGTTAATCGCACAGTTCATTAGAATAGGCCATAATGGATTATATATTTAACGCGATGTATTTGTTATCTGGATAAACACTCGTGCAATCAATAATAAAATAAAAATTTCAATTATGTTCACTGTTACTATTTACCTTCTTAAGTCCATACCTGTGATCAATAAAACGTGTCCAAACAGGAACAAACAATTGTATCGCCAGTAAACGAAGTATCTGCATTTAGTTGTCTTACATACAGGGTCATTAAGAACATGCAAAACTCGTACTTTTGTGTTGCATGTATTGTTGTCAGTCGGGTTTCGCATTCATATTGTCTTGAAAATAAAACTAAACTTATGCTTTCACAAACTTATTGTATTGCCCTTTAAAAAAGAATAAAAGTGTGACTTGAGCAATTTTTTAATGATATTATTTTCAGATTGTTATACCTTCTGCTAGATGTATATCATACATAAGTTAAGTATATATAATTCATAATTTATAAATGATGATAGGGGCAAAATTTATGAACTAAATAGAATGCATAAAATTATTACTACTTCAAAATATATTGCGAGTTTGCGACTGTTAATACAATGCGCACTCGATTATGGGAACTATAAATTCACTTGAACAAGGTATTCAACTGTAAAGTGTGTGTGGTACGTAGTGCTTCCATAGATCTTTCGCTTAAAATATATGACATCTGTACTCTGTCGAACATACGCATACTGTTAAAAGCTTTATTTTTATTACTATTGCATCATAAACATAATTATAAATCAAGATATTGCACAGACAGATGAATGAGTAATAAAACAAGTGTCTTTAATCTTTAGCCATAGGCCTTTTAAATAGATCTACGGGAAATGTTTTACTCATAGGCTTAACCATTCGATATAGTAAGCAGACTGAATTAGGAGGCAAAACACATATTAAAAAATACAAATATGGGGACAGTGTTTAGACCGGATAGAAAAACGTTTAACTTAGTTATCGTTGTGGATGATATTGATGCTATAAAGGTATGGTCAAAACCAATTGAATGTGAATTGGCCGGTTTAAAGCCAAAATACCAAGTTGCGCGGTCAGGGATTAGTCATTTGGATCGCAACAGAAATCGTTTCAAATCGACAAAGAAACTATTATTTTTGCTTGACATAAAACACCAAACATTTGATTCACAAACAATGAATCAATGAATTGAGCATTTTCGCCGACGTAAGCCAAGAGAGGTTATGTGTGTACTGGTTGATTCTACGTCAACTAGATTGGACTGTTATTGTGCTGATATGGGGAAGAAAAGAATGAAGGTTGTGAAAACGGACGACATCGCAAACTTTTATAACTGGTGTCCATCGATGGTGGAATTTCTATTCCTTCATACAAAAACTGCAAAAGGTCCTTAACTACTCACTGGAAACTGTGCACACACATGAAGATGACCCACTACCACGAAGGCTTACTCCGTGTCTCGATGCTTTTGTAGATCCTGACAAGACAAAAGCCAGGAATACAAAGTGTCAAACAGATCGATCATTGCAACAGTTTACACACAAGGACTAATGTGTTACGGTGCGTTTTGTTCATCTTAATTGATTCAGGGATTGTCCCGTTGAGGCGGTTTTCAAAAAAAGAACTTGTTAGGCAAAAGTGTAAATCGCTGCATGATTGTGCATCACATGTTTTGAACAAAGTAAGGTACACAGATCCACTGATGTTCTTGTTATCTTTACTTGTATTTGTAATGAATTTACCTGCAGCGCTATTAGTGTTTTGTTACGCTTTTGTTCCAAGTTTTGGTTTGTTGGTTTCTATGACTCTAGTGATACCACCTGATACATAAACCATAAACATGTTCATGTTGCATGATTGGTGTGGACGTTTTATTTCTGGCTCCATTTTTCATAGTTGGCTCACTTGCATTGGCAGACATCATTTATATTGACTTGTCAACAACATTGATAATTATCTGTTTCTTCGTTTTACCAATCGCTTACTTTGTAGGATGGGTCACTATTGTTCACTACTTGGTCAACAGACGACTCGACTGTGAGAACGGGATATGGTCACTGCCGGGTCATTTATGGAATACAGACTACAAACTGCCAGACTGCTGCTGGTGGCTTTGCCTACCCGTATTTGTAACACATATGTTGTTGTTTTGGGTCAAAGTGATTACATCATTCAATGCAATAATTTTCTCAGAAAATAAAATATTTGAAATTTGTTTCAATAAGTACATGTTAGCGTCAGAGTCAATCATCCTCACACTTGTATTTCTTGGCCTTGGATATTCCCCGTACATTATTGTTCCAGCTGGACTTATTAAGTGTATCTATTTTGTGTCAGTAACGGGACTAGACAAATGGTATGAAATGGTCACTTTCATGGAGACAGTATGTAAATGTAAGTAAGTTTTACATAATGTTTAAGTGCACTAACGCATGAATGGACTTGAACGCTGTGTGACCTACATTAATGTTGAATATCTTAATCATTTGACACATGGTATGGTTTTGACACCATGTATTGTTGTACATGTAGGGACTAAATCACTTTGTTTTCTTGACACAATGATGTTAAGAATTAGGTTGCATTAACCTTATAATTTTGAATACCTGTGTGTTTACTTAAGTGTTTTGTATTTATGATGTAGTGACTTTATCACATTGCCTACTAAGCGCAAACATTTTTAGTTTGTGCTGTTGTGACTTTAACACTTTGTATACTTACCATAAAACTGGTTTGTTTATGTTTTAATAACTATATCATTCTGTGTACGCAGCATTGACAAAATCGCCGTGCACTCGTATATTGACACAAATACAAAATGCATAATATATAATATATAACTTTCTTGTTACTTTCTTTTGAAAAAAGTGAACTGCGCCTGTGAGACGGATGTAAGCGAAAGTGACCTATCATATTTGAGAGGCAAATTATGTCTTGATCACCTTGTGTCTGAAATAAAATATATGTCTTTCTGTGAACACAGTAATATAATTGATAAAAAAGCATTATTGCAGTGTCCATAATTCTTTTTCTGGTATCGTCTTGTTTTATACAAAGATACAAACAACGGAAAAACAAAAGTTATGTGATTCAATCAAAATGAACAAAGAAGGTACGAGGAAAAATAACTAGTATTCAAACATTTCTTGATCTAAGAATTTATTTCTAATGTTTGACATACGCTCGATCAAACGTTATCCCTTTAATGCTTATATTCTTAATACTTAAGAAATAATAAACACCACTGAGGCTGAGGTCCGCTACATGTTTGAGGGCTGACTGAGAGGTCACTAAAAGCCAGAAGGTCCGAAGTGGTGTTTACTATTTCTTATATTATACCGCTCCTTTTAGAATTCCAATAAACACCGAAAGACTAGAATACGCAAATTTAATTTATAGCGGGCGTTATACGCTCAAATAGTGACCGGGCACTATTTATGTATTTATGTATAGTGCCCGCGTAGACAAATATGGATGATATCTGCTGATTTAAAGACTGTTATTGTTAATATACGCAAAGAAGATACAAATTTATGTAAGGTATAATATATTCATTGCGGTGTCATATATTCATAATAGTACACGGTTTATTATATAACTTTAAATCAGCATAATGTTTTTTTGTTTATTATACTTTACAATGTGTTATTAACACATACACACTAAAACATGTTGTTTTATATCGTATGGATAACAAACTATGGATTGTTTATTGCTACATACGATAATCGCTAATTTGTATGGTTTCGGTTGCGATGGTGTCACATAGCAGTCGCTGCAGATGTCTTTATTAAAGGGGCAATGTAGATTTTCTGTTAAAATTAGTCACGAAACTTATACGT
>Ga0224511_10004110_pt1 | contig 10857 bp, 6 predicted proteins | sample SF_May12_sed_USG_2_FD_169988 | JGI IMG/M metagenome (GOLD analysis project Ga0224511, IMG submission 169988) | Sediment microbial communities from San Francisco Bay, California, United States - SF_May12_sed_USGS_8_1 | ecosystem: Environmental > Aquatic > Marine > Sediment | place: USA... | reverse complement strand
CTGGAAGAGAAGAAATCAGAGAATATGAGAATGAATGTAGAGAATGCAGAAGAAGAAAAAAGAAAGTAGGTCAACAGATTATGGCACCGATGCCAAGTTGTAGGACAGAAGGCTCAATGAGAGCATTAAGTGAAGTAGCAGTAGACTTTGCAGGACCATTCTTGACAAAACAAGGTCGCGGCAAAAGTAGACAGAAGAGATATTTGTGTGTGTTTACGTGTATGAAAGTAAGAGCAGTGCATTTAGAAGTAGCGTATGGGCTTGATACAGACAGTTTCTTGAACGCATTTTATAGATTCGCAAGCAGAAGAGGTCTACCAGATGTCGTTTTGTCTGACAACGGAACGAACGTTGTCGGAGCAGTTCGTGAACTTCGAGAACTGTATGATGCTATAGACAAAAACAAAATCGAAAGAATTGCTGCTAACAGAGGGGTGCGATGGCAGTTTATTCCACCTCTCGCGCCACACTTCGGAGGTGTCCATAAGTCGATGGTCAAGAGTGCAAAGAGAGCTATGTTTGAGATTCTGGGTAAAGCTGATGTCACAGACGAAGAACTGATTACTGCAGTTGTTGGTGCTAAAGGACTTGTAAACAGTAGACCACTTACGTATCAGTCGTCTCACCCAGAAGATGAATGTGTAATAACACCGAATCATTTCCTTCATGGACAAAGTGGTGGACAGCTCGCTCCAGGTTCCGTAGATATAACGAACTTCAACATCAAGAAAAGGTGGCGATTTGTGCAAGAACTAGTAAAGCATTTTTGGAGACGTTGGCAACGTGAAGTGGCATCACACTCATCGAGACTTCCAGGTTGGTGATGTTGTGTAAGTCATCGACCCAGAATCATCGCGTGGACAGTGGAGCCTTGGAAGAATCACCGAAACACATCCAGGCATCGATGGATACGTCAGACTGGTTAACGTTAAAATCCGTGGCAAGATTGTGAAACGTCCAATTACACGGTTGTGTCTCATTGAGGAGAATTTACCTTAAGTTTTGACCAATCGAGGATTCGAACATTGTAATACACCATCAAAATCAATGTAAAACAAGTTTAAAGAGCCATTATAATGCTCTTTATCAGCGAAAATTGTGTTTCTTAAATGTAAAAGTTTTGTGTTAAAAGAGCCATAATAATGCTCTTGAAAAATAGTGTATTCAGGAAAAAATTCATGGAAAAAAAAGAACTTCAATTTTATATTTTAGATGTTAATTTCTGAATATTATTCTAAACATGTTGACATTGAACAGATTAATAGAATTATAAATTCTCATAGTTTACATAGAATAGATGTGTGCAGTATTCGGCAGTAATGACTTGAGAGAGTTTGTGGTTCTTAAAACTGTTCATTATTTTTCTGAGCTGTTATATGAACTGTTTATTCGTGAATTGTTTACATGTATTTATATTAATTTGCCTATATTACTTATGAAATATCAGACAGATACATGTGTGAGGTACATACAGATCTATTCATGCATAACATTTTTGAGATGTAACTGACCAAATTGTTATAAAGAAGGATAGAGACAAATGCAAGTTATAATTTATAATTATACCATGCTGAGAATAGCATTATAATAATAATAGCACATAATAGTTTATCATTGACAGCTATTAAAATGTCTTCTTGCTTGATGAGTATGTTTCATCAACAAGGGGGTATGTTGTGAAGCTATAGCAATCGTATATTATAATAGTATGCTGTAACCTGTTTTAATCGATTTAGTTGTTGTTGTTCGTTAATCGAGTGTTTTGCAAAATAGCGTGGAATCGAAAAATAAAAGAAAATAGTCAAATGTTCGTCGTTTGTTCGACTTTATCGAAAAATAGGTGTTTCTTAAGAACAGGACAACCATAGCTAATTCGGTATACATGTAACTAATTCTCCTTAATTTTAATGATTTTGTGCATGCGGTTTACATGAAGGAGTATGCATGTTTTACAATCGTTGATGCATTTGTATGTAGGACACATACTTAAACGATAAAACTGATACTTGGTTAAGTCTTACATGAACCACAGTCACAGCGAGGTGCAAACGAGTATTTCGAATTATGCTCTATGTCATATCAATGCTCAGATTTTAATAATCGTCTTTCGCTAGCACGCAGACTGCACCACGACCAGATAAACACTACTTCCACTATATCGACATAATTACAATTAGCTTAATTAAGCAGACAAATCGTAATGGGCATCAAATATATAGCCGTACTCAATATGTATCAATATTACTAAGCTAATGTTTCATGTGTGTTGTCTTTATACTTTTTGAGTTTAAATTGCATGTTAAATGTTTTTATCAAACACGCATTTCATGATTAGTATTATGATATTTAAAGATCAAACGTCACAATAAAGCCAGTTACAGAGGATCACTAATGTTGTACACCAACGTCCAACTAGCAAGGCTCTGGTAGATTTTTGCAAGAATATTTATAATTCAATGTTAGATTGTGACCCGCAGGGCGCGGTCTTTTTTGACCCCAGGGACATAGTTTGGACAATGTTGGTAGAGGACCTCTAGATAATGTTATATGCCAAATCAAAAAGCTATGTGCCTTTTCGATTCAGTCAAGATTTTTGAATATTGCATTTCAAAAACCTACTGTGGAACCCAAAGATCTACTTATGCAACCAATCAGAACTAATTTCGGTAGGTGACCACCAAGGGACCATTCCTGTTGAGTTTGGTCAAATTCCCATTAGCGGTTAAAGAAAAGAAGTCGTTTTAAATATTCTTCATATAATTTAATGTAAAATTGTGACACCCGGGGCTTAGTAAGTTTTGACCCCAGGGACAAAAATTAAACAACTCTGGTAGAGGACGTCTAGATGATAGGGCTGGGACGATACGGTCAGCAGCCGATACGATACGTATTCGATACGTACCTTGCCGATACGATACGTATTCGATACGATACACATGTACATAACTAAAGGAACACATATCAGTAAATAAGTTTAAAAGCTGTCATAATATTTAGTCACAAAACATTTTATACTTGTATTATGCTGTCATTTTAAAAGAACACAGTTCTAAATGTTTCAGTACTCAGTTTTTACAAGATTTTTCATTAAAAAGATAGGAAATTATAAATGTTAAAAGATTTTGTTTTAAGAAAACAAGAACTTTCTTTCTGGAAAAGTTGTTTCATTTTTGCGGCAGTCACCATATTTGTGTATCGATACGACAGGATGACCGTATCGATACGTATCGGTTGCCCTCTGTATCGATATTGTATCGATACGGACTGTATCGTCCCAGCCCTACTAGATGATGCTTTAAACTACATATGAAATTTCTGAGCCTTGAAGTTTTAGACAAGAAGGGTTCTGAAAATTGCATTTTGAAAAACTATTGATTTACCCGTGACCTACATGTACTTATGCAACCAACCATAAACCATTTAAGCAGTGTCGGTAGGGGACCACCCTGGGACCATTCCTGTTGAATTTGATCAAATTCTAATTAGCGGTTCAAGAAAAGAAGTCATTTGAATATATAATATAGTCGTTTCTTATATAATTCTATGTAAAATTGTGACCCCCAGGGCGGGATCAGTTTTGGCACATGGGCATAATTTGAACAACATTGGTAAAGGACATCTAGATGATGCTATAAACCAAATCATTGTTGTTTTTGTTGTTGTTATTGTTGTTGTTGTTTAAGTATATGTTCGATACAAATTCATTTTATTAACAAAACCCATTATGTGCACATGGCAATTGCATGTTATAAACGAGGTTAATGAAAAACCGAAGTCCCATTGAAATGTTCAAATACGATCTTGGTAACTCTTATTGTAGTGGCCTTTATTAGATGGCTTATGGTATCAAACGCGGTTTTGTTACCCCCAGTACGTCTAGATGCTTCTTGTATTTGCTGGTATCTGACCAGATTGATTGCTTCACTGTCCGGTCATTCTGCCATACAATAAATATCGGTTGCAAAACACCACTGTCTAGTACTTTATGACGCTGTGTACTCAGACAGCCTAGGTCAGGTTTGATTAAATTTCTGTCTTTACAAAAACAACAATGATTAAGTATGTGTCGTGTTTCTTCTGTACCAAGTTTTAGTAAATTAAATTGTGATAGAAAACAATGTTAAATTGAACAAACAAAAGAACGTTGTCGACATATGTGAATGTAGCGAGACATTCTGAAACAATACTTTGTTCTACAGAAATTTTCTTATCATTGTTATTTGTACATGGGGTTTGCGGAATGAAGATCTATATATTTCATCATAATTTATGTTTTACACAAGGCTTGGTATTTTATTGTTTTAGTTCATACCCGTAGGCGTTATTATACTATATTGTAATGCGATATGTAGATCTAAAGAGTACTTGATAACAGACCGTTAATACATTCTCTTTAAACAAATACTTTCTTAAAACAACATGAGGATATCATATAACCAGCTTTCCGAGATATTTGTTTTCATCATTAATCTTAATAAGCAACAACAAAACCTAAATACTTTTATAAGGAAGTTTTTTATTATATATTCTGTACATATAGAAATATTTAAAAGCAAATCAATTATAGCCTTCTTACCAACAAAGAACTATTTAGAAAAAGTGATGCATCAGGATAGATGCCAATTCCAGTTTATAAAAAATCAATAAAAATGTGTACAATACAAACCAACACCGTGTACTTACTTTTGCATATCTTTAACAATGTATTGCTGCTTTTAAAATGTGCCGTATTTTCTTAGAAATTGCTACTCTGTGATGTTCTCAGAATATGTGTGCTACTTTTAAAGGAGAAATTATCGTGTTTCTCTAATGTATGTCTTTAAAGTTTAAAGCAAATAAAGCTGGTGATGGCTGGTTATGTCGTGATAGTTTAATGTTTAAAAAATTGGTTAAATTATCAGTTTTAGAAGTGGAAATTTGAGTATTTAAGTAGGTAAGCTTCCATTTCTTAAAAACAATATGTGGTATTTGCAATAAAAATAACAATCATGTTTGTTAATCAAACGCTTGGTAAGAACCAGATGACTCTGGTTTGGCTATACATCTAAGTACAAGTAAACATATTTTTTCTGGTCATCAGGGACAATTGACTGTTTGTTTATATTTGAAAATAGAGTTTCGCTCATGCGCAAGGGGGCGTCAAGGGTGTGGCAATATAACTTACTACAGTGCCTGTGCGGCGGCCGTAAAATTTCGTCCCGTACTTCATCATTGTGTAGTCATATTGTTCTGACTGGTCCTCAGGGACCATTGACTGTTTGTTTACATTTGAACATGGGGTTCCGCTCATGCGCTAGGGGGCGTCAGTGGTGTGCAATCTTTCATACCCACTGATGAACAGCTTCAATAAAACCGAGGCTGTTCTTTCCTCATTCAGGCCTATTTTTCCTGAGGGCTTCCCGTTCTTCAGTTTAATTTTACACAGTAGTTTTTGACTTCTTTTAGAGAATAAATGTGCCTTTATATTATTTAAATTCATACATGATAGTTTTGATATTTGCATAACGACAATGGATATGGGAAGGTTTTTTTGCATCGTATTAAAGACATGCACAATTTAAGAAAATGTTAACCCGTTTTATGAACTAACATCTACTGTTTTCATGTGAATGTGTTCTTTATATCCCCACATCATTATACTAGTTTCAAATATTAGTTAAACAACCGGCTTTAACTTATGGAAGTTTGAGTATTTGAGAATGAAAACTGCCAATTCTCATAAATACAAGAATATATGTGTGTGATACTTGCAACAAGATAAAAATTCCATTATAGTAACATGATATAAACTCATTTATTACCAAAGAAGTTATATCAATGATATCAGATGCTTCATTGTTTAGTTCTCAGCATAAACGATAGGTCTCGTATCTCCTCTCAAATTGTGTTCAAAACATAAGATTGGTTACGTCTAGGATGGCGGTGGTTTTAATATTAAGCTAGGCTACTGCTGCTTTATCGACCTTAAATTTATACGAGTAACATATATATCCACATCATTTGTACATATCAGTTACAGTAGTTGGCTATTATTGTGAAATCGCGTAGTGTCATTTTACAAGGTTCTGACAGGTGAACTAATTGTAAGTTTTGCCATGCTGGTGCCTTCAGGCAAGAACATATAAAGGTTGGCACAATAACTCAACTAAATTAGGATCTGATATATCCTTACGTGCATTTTAACTGGTTTTGACATGTTGGTACAACCACTTAATATATAAACACATATTGAAATGTGAAAGTTGCTTTGTCTTTTATGTACGAAAATATAAAATAGAATGCATATATTACCATATAATACTACATTAATAATATTGTAGATTGTGATTGTGCATGCCGTATCGCATGGTAAAGCGCGGCGGTCAGCAGCCTAATATGTCAGCAATTCAGTTAACTTAATTTTATTGTAATAAATTACATTGACCAATGCCCTTTGCCACGCACAACGCCTAACTTAAAATGGCCAATGCATTGCCAAAATACAGACACCTTTTCCCCGGGAATTACAGAAATTACGTTGTTAGTCTCGTAGACGGTAATTCTGGAAACGTCGGAGAATTTAGAGAAGATGCAGAAAAACCATTGCGCATTTTGTATTTATAAGATTCTCTAACGACGGATGAAAGCATTGATGTAATTTGTGTTACCGCAATAACATTAATGTCATTTACAGTGACAATTAAAAGAGAAGTCGTTTTGTGAGCCAAAATTAGGGCCGGGTCGATACGGAAAAATACCGATACGATACCTATTGCGATACGCATAAAGCAATACGTAATACGTATTGACGATACGATAAAAAGGTAAACATTTAGTGACATAAAGAATTTAGATTAGTTCAAATCCTTGTTATAATCAATATAGGCGGAAATAGTGTTAAAATAAAAACGCATTAATATTCTTTAATCCAGTTTAATCATTCATCATTTAAAAACAAAACATCAAAAGAAAGGTCAGGAAGTAACAGGAAATCACTTCTAAGACGGGGGTTAATGTAAAATAATGTAAGAAACTATAAAAGCAATATTAGTAAACACATAACTATTTTTCAAGTTTTAAGTTTGAGTTGCTTCCCTTTGTATCGATGCGCCGCGATACCGATATCCGAACCGTATCGTACTTCACAAACCGGTATAAATCGGTTTCTCGATATATCGACTTTTAAACACTAGCCAAAACACGAATTTGGGAAGAAAAAGTTTCATATTCTAGTTTAAAACTGCTTCATTTGTTGATTAAAACTATTTATTATTAGTTGTATGTAAATACTTTATATTTGTTCCTCCAACTTGGATATTTTGTTTTGACAATGATGAGTATAATGCACAAACTTACCACTGAGTTGAGATTCTGTCACTGAACTCCTACTACAATACTAAACAAAGGCCTCGTTTGTTTTGTAATTTCTCGTGAAATTATTTGCCATCAAAGTACTAGCAGACACCAACTGTCAGCAATATATAAGCCGGCGTAGTCACGGTACACATAGTATGCGAGCGGAAAAGGTAAAATAAAAAATACATCATTTATATATTTCAATTTTACAATAAACTTTTATGTAGCATTCGGAAATCGTAAAAGGACTTCAGGGAAAATATACATCACACTACTAGTTATTATCATAACTTTCTATACATTTTATCATCTACTATCTATGTGAGTACTGTATAAACTTTGCTCATTAAATGAAGGAAAAGCATTCATACTTACACAACGTCAAAATAACAAGCTTAGCTTTGCATTTCTTTTTGTAATATGTTCTTAATTAACAAATGTTCCTGGGGTCGGAAGACACATTTAAAAAAAATCTCATTTCTATGAACTTTTCAAGAGTATTCTTTATACGGAAACTCATTGTTTTCTCGGAAAATGTTGTTTTGTGTCACTGAAAATATAAACTATAAGCAATTTACCTGCATATGTATATTATTTAGTTTGAAACATATAACATATTTTGTGATAATTACGAACATAATGGTTTATGGTAAATATATAATAGCCATAAAGACAGTTCAATGAAAGGGAAACACAATATACAAGTAACGTGTCAGTATCAATTGATAGGTTAAACTATTAAAGGTATTCATTTGTGAGTATCAAATATGCACACTTACAGTTTTAAATTTAATTAGTAAAATATTGTTTAATATTTGAAAAGTAACATTTTCTTGCCATAATACATAACAACAATTTATAATGTGTCATTTATTAGCCGAAACAATCAATCGTACGGGGTCCAACAACATCCTAAATGTACAAAGATTTCACCCTTTACTCGTAGCCGTATTGAACGTCATGTACTTACAGGGGACATCTTCAAGTATTTTATTAAAAATGCATTCATGCAATCAATAAATAGTCGGAAAAAGTCCAGGGGATCATATTCTACAATGAAAAAGGCATCATTCGGTTTACTGAAGTTGTTGGCCAAAAACAAATAAAGCCACATCAATGACCACCCTAGTGCATGAGCGGCACTCTATTTTTAGACAATCCATGATCCTAGAGAACTAAAACACTTAACTACAGAACTTCTAATGTATCATATAATTCAAAAAGCTTTTGTAGTTCGTGTTTGCTTTCTGTTTTGCGTAGGCAAATTCTTATTACTTAAGTTGACATGTTATGCGTTATGTTACAACAATGCATCAGTATTACAAGAACATTGTTACATGTAGCAACCATAACTGCTTATACATGTAGATGCTATATTGCCTACTAAGTAAGGTTAAGACGAAACAAGTAAACGCATTTGGTCGCCAAAATGAGAATACGTATACTTCCATACAAAGTGGACTATAAGTGTCCATGTATATGGACAGTACATTTTATACAATCATGTATACTTATAACAGTGGCATTTACCATGAACCAAGACATTAATTTTAAAATACTGGTAATACTGTCATAGCAGAATTAAACATTATATAAATGGCGCGCTTGAGACTATTTTGCAAAATATCAATAAACGTTAGTATATGTAATTTCAACATGTTCAGTCTAGCTAGTATTCACGTACATGTAAATTAGTTCTTGGTCTTATTAAACGAATAATTTTAATTACAGCAATACTATAAACCATACAAGAAACGAACAATTTAGTTATAATAAAATATAATATAAAACAGTTTTCTTATTAATATTAGTTTAATATTTCATTTTTTGTTCTTTGTTTTCTATATTTTTTTTTTATTCTTTTTTGCATAATATATGTTTTATTTAGTAAAATCATATAAAACCCGAAAAGATTTACAAACAAATGAAATTTGAAACAGAAATGCAATCGTCGCAACTTGAAAAACTTTGTAGTTTGTGTTGTGTTGGACACGAAACCGTGTCAAATCGGGAATAAAGTCAACACCGCGCGCTGACCGACTGAGCTACGAATTCACATGGTTGTGGCGTTGCAAATATAATATATACACTGTGTCTCTAACATCTGTGTATAAATCAGATAGGTTAAATCTCTATACATTTCCAATACTTAACCTAGTTGATCAACATAAACTAACAATGGTTATGGCCACGTCTCAATGCGTAATGTTTCCCTATACTGTAACGTAAAGACCAAATCATACTCCAAATAACAATCTATGACATTATCAATCAATTAGACCTAATGGTATGTTTCCCTAATGTGATTGAAACCGTTTAAATCTTTTTTAAATTTTAATTTAGAAATATTCACCATAAACGGCACACAGCTCCCGTTTTATTTATTCATGTAAGTGTTGTGATGTTTTCTCAAACTAGCCGGCAATATACCGTAGTAAATTTTTATTCAAAATATAAATGATAAAGAGTCGAAATCAAAATCAAACATTATCCAAACTGTTAAATAGTTTGTGTGCGTTTGTTAAACAAAAAATACAGGCACATTGCAATCGTGTGTTCAATTTTCCCTACCTCGTAAATATGAAACGTGGGACCATAACTTGTAAGAGATTAATTGTTTTAGACATTGACGCTTATTTAATTGTCACTTCACTTAATTAAAGTTGCTGCGGTTACACTACGTAATATGGACATGTATTGGCATTTGTTTGTATTTTCAGATCTAAAAAGCAATGCAACGTGAGCGTCCTTTTCACCATTAAATACATTCGATTTTTGTATAACAGCGTTGTCTGTTTTATTTGTACAAAACACCATCTAAACGGTGCACTTAAACCAGACAAGGTTTGATTGACGTTGATGTTCATTTACAATTCGCGTCGCGTCAATGTTAGTGCAATAATGGAACTTAATTACTGTTTAAAGACCATTTGCGAGTTAGTAGTCGCTTGTTGAGTAGACAAGCTAGACTTAGTGAACGCCATACCTCTCTTAAGTTTAACTGACCGGACCGCAGTATTATAATTAAATTAGTGTTAAAAACAAGGTACAACCAACCAAACAACGCCAACATCTTTTGCATTACGTCTACGTACATGTAGGGATGTTTCTGCAATGTTATATTTCGTCTTAATAAGCGTGCACACAGTATTTATAAATGCACACCGTTGTTAGCACAGCATGTAAACAAAACAGTTGTTGAAATAATCATCTTCAGAACGCTTGTAATGTTTGTATTTGTTGCATTTATATACAACATGTAGCAGTTTGTTTACATTAAGACTAATTTATTGTTAAAGGCTAATTGGTTAGCATGGTTAATTTAATTTTAATCATTATCATCATCATCATCATCATCATCATCATCATCATCATCAACATCATCATCATCATCATCATTATCATCATCATCATCATCATCAATCAATCATCATCATCATTATCATCATTGGAGTAGTAGTACACAAATGTAGTAGTAGTAGTAGTTGTTGTTGTTGTAGTTGTTGTCGTTGTTTAGTGACG
>Ga0224511_10004109_pt1 | contig 10858 bp, 7 predicted proteins | sample SF_May12_sed_USG_2_FD_169988 | JGI IMG/M metagenome (GOLD analysis project Ga0224511, IMG submission 169988) | Sediment microbial communities from San Francisco Bay, California, United States - SF_May12_sed_USGS_8_1 | ecosystem: Environmental > Aquatic > Marine > Sediment | place: USA... | reverse complement strand
TATATGGCGTTACTTCACATTGCGCATGCGCGACAATTTGACACATTTCAATAAGACTTGCTAATATATATTCAATACTAAGTAGTATTAATATATACCCACTACCTTATACCGTCTTGAAAAGAGGTTGGGTGATTTCTTCTTGCATTGTGCCATACAAATGCCATGTTTTCTAACAAACAGGCAGCAATCACGTGTACCATTGAATAACTCCACAATTACACCAGTGGGACATTGACGTCAGCTGGTTTGACGTCATGCAATATTACAGTAGATATATGCACGAAAACAAGCAGGGTTCAAATAATTTATGACAAAACGTGTCACGATTCATTTAAAATGACAGGTAAAGTTTATACAATTACAACAGTTTGAAGGGTACTTTTCTGAACAAGATATCATTTTCACTTCAGAATTTAATTAAAGTTATTAATCAAACGCTTCAATTACAGTTGACAGCAGCAGCACGTGTCTGCAGTATTTCAGTAATGACACAGCAGGTGTGACGTATCTCCACGTGTGGAATACTGACGTTACTCTCGGATCAAATGTCAGCAGGATCAGCTGTAATATAAGCCGAGGTTTAAAAATGGCCCTGAACCTTAGACAACAAGGATTTGACTTTAAGGAGGGAGGGGGCGTGGACTTTGTTAAGGGGGGGGGGTTCAAAACCATTGAAAGTGTTGACAGTATAATTAAACTGAAGAAAGGTAAGCCCTCAGGAAACAAGGCCTGAATGAGAAAACAGCAGCCTCGGTTTTATTGAAGCTGTTCATCAGTGGTAATGAAAGATGCCACACCACTGACGCCCCCTAGCGCATGAGCGGAACTCCATTTTCAAATGTAAACAAACATACAGTCAATGATCCCTGAGGACATTTTTGAGCATGTTTTGGCCCTATTTCTATTAAAAGAAGGCTAAACTAAAAGTAAAGTGCGAGGGAAAAAACGTTTTGGGTAGAAAAAGAGAGAGAACATTTAGCGACTTAGGCAGAAAAAAAATCATAGGTCTGCGGCTGTTAGGGGGCGCGCCCCGGGTACGCCCCCTGGATCCGCTAGTGCTCTATAAGTACGGTATCCATGATGAACATAATATACATACAACTGTTTTGACTTAGTTTCTGACAATTCATTTGTCATATATAGTTTCTGACAATTCGTTTGTCACAAATACGGTTTCGGTATTCACATTAACCCCGATGACAAACTGTACTTCTTGATACGTGTATTTTGAAATAAATCTTTGGAAATATACGTAAACATATGGAGTTAAAACAACAGAGTGTTGCAAATTATATGAAATGATGAAACCGTTATTGCATTATCGTACGCCTAGAAAAACAGTTTAAATTCTAACTTATCTAGCAGCAGACAAGTTCGATGTAGTACTTCATTGATTGACAAAAACGTCATCCTAAAAAGATACGTTCAGAAAGGCAATTAACACAATTTAAAATTGGCAATTTTTGGTGATGAGTATCGACCATCATAAAGTAAATACTATCGCATTACATATATAAAATGAAGAGGTGTTAAAAACTATGTTTTAAACAATGTAGACAAATGAAGTTTAAAGGCACTATGACAAAACGGCCCGTGCACAAACAAACAGCACTAAACATGCAGAACATACGACGTAACAGACATTCAGAACATATTTTTGTGGTTTTGAATTTTTTCATTTTATTTATATTTTGTATTTATTAAAATGATTTATCCTAGAAATGTTCAGTTACCGCCTTGGTACGGTCAATGACTTACATTACATTGGTTTATTAGACTTTATTACACTTCATTGTCAAAACATTAAGAATACCGATAGGCAGGCAGGCAGTGAAATTGGAGTTATAATTCAATAACAAACACATGCAGACATTAAAGAGAAACGCGCTTCCATTGTGATTTTGGAATGAAGATCGAATATTCATTTGAATGGTAGCCGGATTAAACTAGTATTGATGCATTTTAAGCTCACTTCATGACTTGGGAATTAACACTGACAACACATGTTTGATAAAAAACCGTTGATTTTTTATTTGGTTCGAGATCTGAGGTAACTATCGTCTCGACATGAGGACAGGATACGTGGCCGGCGGTCTCCTTTCTGTGTGCGTGCTTCTCATATCAGGTGGGTATTTATATAATAAGTTAAGATTTTTTTAATTCATGTACAATTTGACAATATTAAAGTCGACTATATAATTAACATATAGTTCTTGTTTTCTGGTTGAATTTAAAATTTGGTTCTTGTTTTGTTAGCATCGAATTTCAAATTCATGTTATGATATTTGTATTAAACATTTATGAAATGGGTGATATCTAACAATGATGTTGTGCTCTATAGTATGATTTACACAATACGAGTATTGCATACTGTTTTGGAAGATATTTTGTACTAAAAAACAAATGAACTTGAAAACTTTTATATATTGCCGTAAAATTTTTGGTTACGACAAGAAAGCAACTGCCATTTGTGAAGCCTTTAAAACCAAAATTGTTAACTGAAAATCAAAGTTTTAGTACATAGATTACCGATAAATTTACACGTGAATTAGCTCACTTGCATATACGCGAATTATGAAAACAGGTAATGTACGATTCTAATGTTAATCAATGAACTAAATATTTTACGAATCTAATAATCTACAGACATCCGGACAATGGCGCATGTATATACACCACTGCATAATGGTGAGGGCATAAACATGAATATAAAAGAAATATGAAAATCCATTTTCAATGTCTATGTATACAATTTGAATAGGTTGACGCGTTTAAATGCATATATACCCGTGTTCCTGACAGCACTGAATTATGTCTAAAGAAATCTTATTATTGTTAATGCCACAAGAATTCCTGGTGGCAAACACTCTAGAGTGAAATATATTGCCTAGTTCACTGCTTTAGAAAAACTGTGAGACTACATGGAAAAGTGTGAGATCACCGCCCCGTGACTATATCGCGAAGTCAAAGGCAAACACGAACTAACCGATATAGAGTGGCAAAGAATTATCATAACTTCTTCACAGTAAAAATTACTAAAATGACCAGATAGTTGTAATAAGGCCCTATGTTGTGTAAAACTATGTAGTTTATTTGTAAACGTATGCATTTTTGTAGCAAGTACATTGTGCAGTAAGTTAATCTAAAACGTCACCTTATTAATGGATTGAATCTGATTTAAAGTTTTAACGTATCTTATATAATTATGCTTTATCAAAGGGGGTGTTTAATATAATTAACTGATATTCTATCCAATCAGCATGCTTGTCAACTGGACAGTGCACATTTCCGGACGATCTACGTGGCACGTGGATGAGCGCAAGTGACGGACGTCTGACGTTTACTAAAGACACACTGTTTGACTTTCCGACACCAATACTATTTCCATTGCACAGTCATATGAACTTTACTTGCATGTTGTACGACCCAACTACAAAGCATTACCTTCTGTAAGTACATGTAAACTTTTACAGTTAAGAATTCGCGCCATGTACGTGCATGACTCAAAACCTTTCGTGCGATATTCGAACTAAAACATTATTTCGTATTTTTATATTTAATTTGTTATAAAAATGAAAAACAATTCTTACAAAAATGTTATCCGGCTGAGACAATTAGAAATAATTTAAAAAAACAATGCGGTTCCGAAGGGGATTACCTAGAGGCCTCGAAATCGCGAGGCGAGCGCATTACCCACTGCGCCCCGAAGAATGTTAGTGACAATTTTGGTTAATATAGATAACTTACGCAATAATCTTTCAACGCGGGTTGCTAAGGACTCAATCTACTCAGAACTGATACGGTGAAATCTACTGCGTTTCGATGAAATAATGAGCAAAAACTACACATGTTGAAATGTACGACATTTCATATTAACAAGAGGGCTTCGAGGGCCCTCGAACGCTCACCTGAGAAAGTAGATTTTTAACAGTTCCCTTTTTAATCGCTTTATGTACAACAGGCGAAACCTGTGAGGTCTAAATTTGAAGGCTTAAGCATAAAAATGTAAAAGTTGGTCAAAGGGTCAAGTTTAATGTTTTAAAATGTCAAAGTCCAATTCCACAAACTAAGTTGTACAGGTGGTCCAAATTTGAAGGCCTTAGCTTTACTAAAATACACAATAATTGTCTAGGATTTGACCTAGTTTGTTTACCCTTCATGACTCATATTAAACAAGAATTTCCTTAGATTTGACCTTGTGACCTAGTTTTTGACCAGACATGACCCATATTCGAACATGGCCTAGATATTTAATAACAAACATTCTGACGAAGTTTCATCAAGATCGCGTCGCAAACGTGGCCTCTAGAGTGTAAACAAAAATTTCCTAAGACCTGACCTGGTGACCTAGTTTTAGATCCGACATAACTCATATTCAAATTTAACTTAGATATTGTCAAAACAAACAATATGATCAAGTTTCATCAAAATCGGGTCGGAAATGTGGCCACCAGAGTGTAAACAAGTGTTTCCTAAGATTAGACCTGGTGACCTATTTTTTGTCCAGCAATGACATATTTTCAAACTTGGCCTAGATATTGTCAAAACAAACATTCTGACTAAGTTTCATCAAAATCGGGTTGCAAATGTGGCCGCTAGAGTGAAAAGAAAAATTTCCTAAGATTTGACCTGGTGACCTAGTTTTTGACCCGACATGACCCATATTCGAACTTCTTCTTGATATATTGTTAAAGCAAACATTCTGACCAAGTTCCATCAAAATCGGGTTACAAATGTGGCATCTAGAGTTTAAACAAGAATTTCCTAAGATTTGAGCTGGTGACCTAGTTTTTGACCCGACATGACCCGTATTCGAACGTGGTCTAGATATTATTAATATAATGCTCCCCCGTGAAAAAAGTATTTGCCACACTGGCGTAGGTGCATTTCAGGGCTATTTTAAACCCAAAAAGTGACAAGGAAAATTTAAAAAAAGCATGTTGATTTTCTGTATAATGACTTATAACACAAACTAACTTGACATATTATTAATTTGAGAAAAAGGGGAAACCGTTAGGAAGCATAGACTGCATAGCAAAAATAGCAGTTCCGGTTGTTGTTTTTTAATTGTAACAAAGGTGCCACACCACTAATGTCCCCTAGCGCATATGAGTGGAACTCTTTTTTAAATGTAAATAACATACAATCTATGAATCAGAGGAACAGACAAATATAACTCCACGCGTACAATGGTGTAGTACAGGGCGACATTTAACAGACGCCAATATCCAACTTACTAATTAGGTTTATTGCTGTAGATAGTTTAACAATGTTAAATGTCGAATATGTATAAGATAATTATCATTAATAAAATAATCAGGAGATTTGTGTGCAGCATTATTCAGGGGCCTTAAGGGCGTAACATTTTTCAGGGGGGAAGTGGTCAAAAACGTATCCTGCATCACGCATACAGTGTACATGTTTACACAGTAAATTCATGTTAATCAATGTAAGATAGCGCTTAGTGTTTTAAATAAACCTTTTATAAATATTCGCTCGCGACAAAAATATGTAATTTTTAATATTGTGCTATTAATAAAGTCATAAACTTGTAACATATTTTATAACATATCAACAAGATCTTAAAGATGCTATGCCTGTATCTTTTAGGTCAGAATTGTTTACATCTTACATTTTAACCATATTTAAGCAGCGAAACCAACTCCCGTAAATATGAGAAACTGCCAAATATAGTTATTCATGTATTTAAAAATATTACAGAAAATGTCTGGCCCACAAATTCGGCTTTGTTTCTTTACGTTTCGACTCATTGCGTCGAAACAGTTAAATAGCCTGACTACAATCGATACCCTCAGTTGACTCGGTGGTGCAATGGTAACGCATCTGCTTTAGTTGCAAGAAGTCCCGGGTTCAATCCCGGCTCCGGCAAGGGTTTTTATGTTTGATTATTTGATTTGTTGTTGTTGTGTTTTTAGTTTTTGTCCAAAAACACATTATTTGTCACAAAAAAATTCAATTCCTTTTGCAATGCTTATTTATTTAGTATACTTTATATATTGCAAGATTTGTGACTAATTGTAAGGGTATAAAGATACAGACCTAGCATCTTTAAGATCAACATATAACATTTACGAAACAAAACAAACGATTAAAAAGTCTGTTTTCTTGATATCCCAATGGCTGGTATTGCATTTGACACATTTAGTAAGTAAATTAAGTAACTAATGTAAATGCCACCTCCATGTTGAAATAATAATATTTGTTTGTAAATTGAATCGCGAGCGAAGCGAGCGAAAAAAAGGAGTTATTCGGCTTTTATTATATTCAATTTTAGAAACCACGAAAATAATATTCACCATGCCTAACCTTGGTTTGGCATCGACTTTCTTTGTGTTTTTGCTACTTTTAGATTTCGAATTCTTCGAACGGAAGTTACGCACTTGCGTAAAGTGCGTAATGACAGACACGCGCCTAAGTCATGTCTACATTGTTTACAACATTCTTCTTTGAGCATTTCTTCAATTGATATTGTAAATAGAATATTTGTTTTAAATCTTCAAGTTGACATCATCGCGCGAAGCAGCTTTAAAGATGCTATCCCTGTATTCTTTTGATCAGAATTGTTTATATCTTACTTTGTAACTATACATAAGCAGTGAATCATACTCCCGTACAGTGGCGTAGCTTGGCATACTCCAGTACGCACGTGCGTAAGACTAAAAATTGAAATCCAAAATCTAGACAAGGCTAAAAAGTTGAAAGGCGCAATAAAAAATCTTCGTCAAATGGGGGTTAGCGGTAAATTTATGCAAGTGTGTGTTTCATTTAAACAATACACCTGATTTTCTGTTTGGTTGTTGTTGTGTTTTTACTATTTTGTCCAAAACACATTATTTGTCACAACATTTAGTAATTCCTTTTTTGAATTTTTTATTTAGTATACTTGACATACATCGTTTAATGAACGCTAATATCTAACATACAGCAAAATGTTATGACCGATTATAAGGGTAGCGAGATACAGACCTAGCAACTTTAACTTTATTAATCATTCAAAGGTAAAACTAATCAAAACTATCATAAAACGCTGCATTATTTTCTGTTGTCATTCCAAACGGACATGCACATTTTGTTAAAGGTAATAACGATTTTGATGGAGATTTAAATGATATATATAATTAAAAGCTTATACTACGAGAAAGTTTTTTAACTGACATACCTCATATCTGGTGACAAAGTTAATGTATGATTTTCAGTCATTTGTGTGTTTAAAATGTTGATATCATGTCGTAAACGAAAACAATAATGACGCAAAACTTGTCACACTACCCGCATTAAAATGCAAATAATTTGTTGAAACCAGTATCGATTAAAGATGCTAGGTCTGTATATTTTTACCCTTATAATCGGTCACAAATCTTGCAATACGTTGAGTATACTAAATAAATTAACATTGTAAAAGGAATTGAAATATATTCCGATAAATAATTTGTTTTTGGACAAAAAAGTAAAAACACAACAACAACAATACTGTGAATACAAAAAATCAAACATAAAAACCCTTGCCGGAGTCGGGGATTGAACCCGGGACTTCTTGCCCACAAAGCGGATGCGTTACCACTGCACCACCGAGTCAACTGAGAATATCGATTGTAGTCAAGCCATTTAACTGTTTCGACGCAATGGGTCGAAACGTAAACAAACAAAGCCAAATTTGCGGGCCAGACATTTTCAACAAATACATTTTTTTCTGTAATATTTTACATGCATAAACAACTATATTTGGCAGTTTCTCATATTTACGGGAGTAGGTTTCGCTGCTTAAATATGGTTTAAATGTAAGATGTAAACAAGTCTGACCTAAAAGATACAGATCTAGCATCTTTAAGAAATGACAGTTGAAAAAGCGGACACTCTCAATGCACTTGTTTACGTTCCAAACAATTGTTGCTTTATGGTTATTTATGACATAATACAGTTTTAAAGTAACTATTAATCTGATCATTTTGTAAAGAAAATAATTTAGCCGCACATTTTGTATGAAATTCATTCTTTTGTTTCTTAGTTAACGTATATCTAATTTACAAAAACTTCACTCTAAAAATATCAACTCACCTCTCTTTTAATTAACTGATTTCAAATTGAAGTTAATTATTTTAATACGTATATGAAGGTAAAATATATAATAATACTTAACGTATAAAACATTCTACACTGTTTTCTGCAGGAATTCAACGAAGATAGTAGAACTAGCAAACAATTTTTATTCTTATATCAATGTTTGTCTGGAGATACATCAGATATCGCAATACACGTTTTGGTACTATAAGTCAGGTGAGTTTATTTACTTTTGTAAACATAACCAACTACATGATATTTTATGTTATAAGACTATATTGTGACAAAATAACAGGATCGGTGTGTGTTAACATTTTATTTCAGATTAATTTCAACAGAACTGAACTTTACTACATGTTCCATAGTTCTCGGTCCGGCTATGTCCGGTGCGGTCCTTAAAGATGATATAGGCTTGATGTTGTATAACCATTGCCGTAAATAACAAGTTTATAAAATTAACTTTTTTAAACAATTGAGAAACCTGTTGCTAGAATTTACCTGACCGATTTATGTCCGATCAATTTACCACAATAGATTATATTTGTCCTGGACTATGTAACAATATTACAATAAAGACTTTGATGCCTTTGTCATTGTTTTAGGGTTGTTTTTATCGCATAATACTTCGTGTATCGGGGTGGTACAACGTGCAATAGGAACATTCATCACGTTAATAAATGAAAGTATGTATTCGATTTTATATTTACATAAATAGTAGTATATGTAATATTTTTACTATTGCATATTGAACTGAAGATGGTGGATTCCTCCTGCATTGTGAATTTCAGATGACATGTCATCTAACGGACAGGCAACAATCACGTGTCCCATTGAATTACTGCATTATTTTACCAGTGGGACATTGACGTCAGCTGATGGTTTGACGTCATGCAATATTACATTAGATATCTGCACGAAAACAAGCAACGTCCAAATAAGTTATGCGGAAACGTGTCATGATTTATTGCAAATAGCAGGTGAATGTATTTTACAACATTTTGATAAGTCATACTCTGAACTTGTGTTTGACTTTAACAGTTCAATGTACTTCAAGTTATTATTCATACAATGCTTTTTTAATTACAGTTAACGGCAGCAGCACGTGTCTGCTGTATTTCAGTAATGACACAGCAGGTGTGACGTTTCTACATGTTTGGAATAACGACGTCACTCTCGGATCAAATGTTGGCAGGATCAATTGTTATGTAAAATGTTTTACCTTTCTTAAAAAAAAGTTTTCAGTTGATAAATATCCTTTGTGTAATGCAACTTGGTATTGATCTTTTACTGACGTAGTCAATGTGTATTGTTACTCTAAATCATAGTATATCTGTTTGTTTGGTTTATTTCAAATTTTGTAGTTGTTTTATTTCCATTCCATATTTAAAAATTATGGTTTAATTAACTTGATATTGATTCTGTCCGTTTTAGCAGTGATTTATGACTCATTTTAATTAAGTAAATTGGATTATGTCTTTTATGAAATACAATAGGTTGTTCTATTGAACTGGTTTTGTTCAGGCGTATGTTAAGCATTCCGACGGCACTGTCACGGCGACGTTATATCCCGGCGTGTGTAATCGGACGCAGACAGACACATCTGTGACGAGCCCTGGCATAAAAATGATACTGACGGGCGCATCTAGTATGATTTGTAACTTATTCTGTTGTAGTATCATGCATATCTTTTCTTGATACTTGCTTTTATACTTCAATTTTACAATGCATCAAATGTTTATCAAATACCCTATTTATCTAAATGTAAATGAACTTTAATTGTATATTTTAATATTTCAGAAAGCTGCTGTAAGTCATACTTTATGTGTTTTCATCCTTAATCAAATTCCCAATGATAAAAGGATATCGACGTGCAAGCATGAGTAAGAAACAGCGACAACGTGTTTTTCATTTCCTTCTTAGAACAAAAGCATATACATGTATTCAATTCCATTAATTTCTTTATTGTCCTCTTCAATAGAGGAATATACATTGATACTATTTACTAGGGCTGTAACGAATCCAAAAAAAATTCGGATCCGGATCCGAATCCAAATGAGGTTTCTTGCAGAATTTCGGATCCGGATTCTATAATTCATAGAAATTTATATAAAACATAATAAAACATGTTAAAGATAATGATTTTTGGTACTTTTGTGTTAATAACTGTACTGTTAACTACATTTTGGTTGGTATTTGAAAAAAAAATTATATTTAAATAAATAAAGAGGTTTTGATTACACATAAAAAGTATCCTGTCAATAAAACCTGTCACAATATGATTCTACAGCCTACACTAAGCTTTTTTTAAAGTTAATATACCAGTCATTATTAAGCATTTACATTCCATAGTAACTGATACCAATGATATCAACTTATAATTTTATGTGCAATCATCTGAAGTTTAAAGATCCTTTTATAGCATTTAAAGGGTCAAGTATTTAAATGTTCTGAAGACATTTGAAATTTGACTTGTCAAAGCCAAATTAGCCAAATATACTTGTTAGTCATGTACTATTATAAGACTTAGACCATGGCATTCTACTGACTTTATATGTGTATTGAATAATTTATTTAAAAGCCTAACTGTAGGGTGACAAGATCCATGCACAATAATGAATGTGAAATTCAACCATGAAAATGGTGCAATATGTCAGAATTTTTCATGTTATATGTTATATCTGGTACTTACCTTAAAAACAGAATGATAATATTCCATGAATTGTTAAAATGATGTGTGCATATTATCTTATTCATGTTTAAAAGTGCATGAACAAAA
>Ga0224511_10004108_pt1 | contig 10859 bp, 3 predicted proteins | sample SF_May12_sed_USG_2_FD_169988 | JGI IMG/M metagenome (GOLD analysis project Ga0224511, IMG submission 169988) | Sediment microbial communities from San Francisco Bay, California, United States - SF_May12_sed_USGS_8_1 | ecosystem: Environmental > Aquatic > Marine > Sediment | place: USA... | reverse complement strand
TCGTATCGATTTTCGGTGGCAGATTCAAAGCTTTTCTAGCTAATTGTCCCAGGGGTTGATGTAGTGTGCGGAATCACCCCTGGGTATCCGAGGTTGTAATAACTGGTCAATGACAATATAATATATCGCGTGCAGTCTATACAATTTCATGATCGACATTTATACAATGTGAATATATTATACTAAACGTGTAAGTTGTTATATACCGTCATGTAATTATTATATTTTTTCCAGAAAATTGTCAGCGATACCTAGGCAGTCATCCAACACAGACAATGATGAACACGGTAAGATATTAATGTGATATAATGCAAGGACATTTTGGTGTGTATCTATTTATTAATAATTACAGTTGTTTGCAGCCAGACTTAAATGTAAAACTTAACATTCAAACTTTCTGAAGTGAATACAATTGAACGCAAAATATAAAACTTTGTATGTGACAGCCATATCATTTAACAGTGTCTGCAATCGAACAGTTGAGGAATAACGACATAGTATTATGTGTTTAAAGCTGCTTCGTGCGACCTAAAAGCAACACAACATTTATTTAGATGGCTTTATAATGATATTATCGTGAGTTGTGAGTAAACTTAAAATATATGTGCATCCTGACATTAAACATATGCATGAAAAAGACATGTTTGAGTCCTAGCCAAGAGTAAAACACGCGCTCCAATTGTACGACACTCTATAATTAGAAACCCCCTCATGCGCACTGTTCTAGTCATCGCAATGGATGCACCGTTCCACATAAGTTCAAACCCCGCCCAATGCGGTAGATTTGCTTTGATCTTGTGAAGGCTTGTTAAGGGGTCTTTCTTTTGTGTTGTCTAGTTCAGAGTGTCACCTTACAATATACTCTATCTATTGGATTAAAATTGACTATGTACTCTTATAAATGATCATGATTGACAGTTGCGTATCTTCCATTATACGATTGAATTTAGTTCTTGTAAACAGGGTTTATCACAGTAATTATGCTTTCTTTTGTACATTTGTGTATTTAGTCAGTCAGCGTGTAATCTGATAACCATACCTTTAACACATGGGATTAAACTGGACAGTGTACCGTCGTAAATAATTCCGGTTAACAGTCTGTAAAAGGTCCGTTCCCTAAATGCTTCATACTAAACGAAAACGTTTGCATGTTTATGAAAACATGTACGTAAACGCACACAATAACATAACCTCAGCTATCAACACCTGTTCACTATATCAATATTAATTGTCGTTTTATTTTAAAGCCTTATAATAAAACGTGTATTCATATAAAATAGACCACTCTAGATGCGCTAAAAAGATTTTGTTATTTCCTTCTACATTATGAAATAGCGTGAAATATATAATTGCACTTAAGTTGTTGTATACAGTATTATTATGTAAACCTAGTGAGTATGCCTTTGGAACTGCATTAAAATGTTGTTAGTATCACATTACCATGTTATCGACTTTAATCTATAATCTTGATTGTAGTTGAAACAGAAACTGCGACCGATATGAACTTCGAAAGGGAAACTTCATTGTACGCGAAACCTGCGAAGAAAAGGCCTGTACAGACAGGGCACCACAGCAATGCGAATCCAAATATAAAGAAACTCACATTAAATGCTGCCGATATATATTCAAATGTCGACAAACGCAAAGGTTGTTGTACTGTTGACTATATAGTCAACTATATCTGGGTTATATAATACATTTGTTATTGAATAAGACCTTAAAAGCATTGCATGTTGTAATATCGGTGTTCTTTACATTTATTCCGTGATCAGTATTGCAATGCAAACTAATTAGATAAAATGCTTTATTTTCAGTAAAACACAGCAACGCGACAAACCAACGCGACGCTTCTGAAGGTGTGGTTTGATTTTATTATGTCCAATTGTCATATATTCATTTGTAAGTAAATTATAATAATTGGTTTTCAAGTCCATAATCTGATGTAGTGTTCAAGCCACGTCACAAAACGGCACGATCATTAAATGAAGGTGTTTATGTTTGCGCAAACATTAATATAATATATACATTGTGGGGATAATTTTTTTATTTCACAATGGTTTATTTTAATTTAAGTCATAAATATAGTACGATGGTTCATAAAAATGTTCTTATGTCTGATAAAGCGTGTGTTGTGTTTGCAGATGTATACCAAAATGCCCAAAACGACCCAACCGGACGCCCACCGCCACTACCAAAGGTGCCAGGCTCTTCTTCAAGAACAACGTTTAATACTATAACTGTAATTTGCATGTTGTAAAAAGAAGGTTCAAATCATTTAAAAACCTATTTAGTCTAACAAACACGCAATATTGGTCCTACATATAAAATGGATAGCGACATTACAGTTAAATACACTATTTATTAACTAAAAGCGTTCCGTGTTCTTATCGAATATTTGCAACAATGATACCGTTAGCTTTAGTTGTTTTCGAAAACGTCAAAATGCCACGCGTAAATGTAACAAGTTCAATTTTTATAAAGCATATGTTTTGAAAATGGACGGCGACTTTTAATCTGTTTTCTCAAAACTATACGACTTTTGGTGGACCGGGAATTGTAAATGCAGACTTTACGTTATAGCCCGAGATTCAACAAACACAGATTAAAAGAAAGTAAAAATACTGTGAAAATTCGTAATGTAAAACGTTACGTTATTTTAAAGACAAGTCATTCAGGAGTAGTGCAGGAACAAATGATATTTAAAATTAAAATTTTGAATTATAATCGTTCAACAATTGAAATAAAAATAAACACATGTGTAGTACTTTACAATTTCTTTACATTTACATTGTAGATTTTTCTTCAATTTATGCTGGTCTCCGAGTACCATTAAGATATGGTAAAAACACTTGTTAAAACTTGGGTTTCTAGAGACTGGTGAATCAAGACGGCCTGGTGTACGCTGACCTGGACTTGCCAGTGCCACCTGGAGGAGCGAGTAATTTCATCCATGGCCTGGATGATAGGACACCCTACGCAACCGTTGATCTGACGAAGAAAGTTGACCCGCTTCCTGAGGACATTGACGACTAGACTAAACAATAAACTGAGGCTTAGTAGTAAGCTTACTCGAGCACAATAATGGTCGGTCGTTGTCCGTCGTTCGTTGTTGTGCGTCCGTCGTCCGTAGTTTGCGTTTTAAATTCCTTACACTGGATTGTGACCAACAAATAACAGGAATTGTCCAGCGCATTTCTTTCATTTTTGTTTAAAACATTCCGGTTAATTGAATAAATGGTTCATGGGGTCAAAATAAGTGCTCCTCAAATGCAATCATTTTTTGCTAATACATCAAGGCCCAGAATTGTTTTATTTTGTAGAAACAAATAATCTAAAGATCCTCAACCAAAATTGTTCGAATCACGTTCCTAGTCTTATATGTTCCTACCATATGTACATGTACCGCAGGATAACATTGTTCAAAAATGCAGTTGTTAATATCGTCTTTTTAAAACCAGAAAGGCCAGATCATTCATATTGGGATTTTTAAATCATATTCATGTCCCATACGACAGTTGTTTAAAAGTATGCCCCTGAAGCCAAAATGGTCGGTTCACTTATTTACATTTAAATTATACAGAACATATCTTCAAATGACATTTTCTTCATCAATCATTTGGTCATTTTTATTAATGTTATGAAACTACAAAAAACTGATCATTGTGTAACCCACTGGCAATTTTTTAAACCGTTCCAGTTGGTTGCCAAAGTAGATCACAGGGTCAGACAAAGGGTTTCAAAAATGCAATTGTCAAACATTTTGTCTAAATTCAACTGAGGAAAAGGAAAGCCCTAAGGAAGCATAGCCTGCTTGAGAAAACAGTAGCCTCGTTTTTTTTAAAGCTTTTTATTAGTGGTAATGAAAGATACCACACCACTGACGCCCCCTAGCGCATAAGCGGATCTCCATTTTTAAATGTAAACAACATAAAAATACCATCTTGACCTTCCAAAGTAAGTATATAAGTTGTTAAAACTATTAAAAGTGGTCAAAATTGGCCATGCCCTATGGGTCCCAAGTTAAAATCTAAATGACTTGAAACAAATCCTAAAATGACATTTTTTCTTTAATACTGCTGTGTATTAAGATGAAAATCGACAAGCAAAGGAATTAAGAAATGGACATGCTTGTCAGAGTAACTAGGTCAGTGGGACGTGAGCAACCACGTTTCAAATAGTCCGCTTATTATATATGCTAACATGTATATAGCTTATATTTTTGTTTGTGTTTCTCATAACATGTTTTGTTTTGTTTGTGTGAGCCATTTTATTCATAGTGCCCCAAAACGCCTTGTTTCTTCCATCTACATAATTTTCTTTCCACAAATATTCAAGTAGAGTAATAATTGTCACAGTAATCTTTCGAGCTCAATAAAATATATTTTGACCAATAATTATGATAATTACTTTTGCGCAGACAGAAACAAGAGAATTCGGCAAATGTACTGTAACTAAGAATAGTGCAAACATTTTATAAAATACCCTGTGTTTTTTTTTCTGTAATGCGATGAAAATGCCGTTTACTTTATTATTTATATCGGCCATTAAATTGGTGTACATATGTGTAAGCTTTACTAACATAGCAGGAGTCGTAAAGTATTTGGTATTTCATTGACATGCTATTGTTTGTGTAATGGAAACTATAGAATTAGCTTCACTTTGTAATATTCATCGTATTAGCCTTTTTTCTACACCGACAAATAGTTCTGAACTTACCAATGTAGGCCTAAATTAAAAAATACTTTGTTTGCCCTTTACCGACCCTAACTTTTTGGGTTTGGTCGGTCGGTAGGAAAATATATTATTTTTTTTAAGCATTATCCTTCAATAAGGTAGATCCGGCAAAACGACTTGTTTGTACATGTATGTAATATATTATATAAATGATATTTCTTCAGAATGTTATGTAAACTAGTAAATGCATAGAATGTGCAAACATGGTAAAACGGTAAATTATCTTGTACTTATATATATTACCTTGATATTACCTTGATCCTGCTGGCCGTCTAGTGAAAATATGTTCTCGTGGTGGCCCTATTAAATTCAGTAATATCCTTTTAATTTGCTATCGCATGATGGATGTTAATGTTGATAGGTGAATTTACTGTCTTTGTTCTTCCAGTAATCATTCAGCGAGCTCTTAAATGTATTTATAGAGTCTGATTCCGCTGTGTCAGAAGACAATGAGTTCCAGTTATTTTCAATTCTGTTTGTGAACCTATTTACACCAAAACTAGTCTTCACGCGCTGTTTTCTAAACTTGTACTTGTGTACAAGTACATGGTTTACTGTTTAGCATAATTTATTATTTTCGTTGAAAACCAATAACTCCATGTTTAGATAGATCTACAAGCACGCAAGAAGCGAGCACATAGTTAAGGCGTTCGATGACTACATATGTACCCGTGTGAACGTGACGATATGCATATCGTCACGTTCACACGGGTACATATGTAGTCATCGAACGCCTTAACCCCACTATGTGCTCGCTTCTTGCGTGCTTGTAGATCTATCTAAACATGGAGTTATTGGTTTTCATTCACATTTCCATGTATTCATTTTTAACATAAACACTTACATTCACATGCAATGAGAGTGCAAGCTGTCTTAAGTCTGTGTAAAAGAGGAGGAAGGCATTTATTTTTTGCAAACCACTATATTAAACAAAATGTTGTCGCTTTTCTGAATTCCGTTACAATATACTTGATCTGGAATCTTAAACCTGATAAAGTTAATACGACAATCCATTACCATGAGTGTGACACCGCCATTGCGTACTGCTTTCCGCCCTATTTTGGCCTTGCTACTGCGTACCGTTTATTAACAAAAATAACCATTTTTGGCATTTCCGTTTACATAAAGAAAATGACAGTATGTTTTGGTCACATGTACAATCATTCTTACACACTTTAAATTGGTTGTATTTGACTGTTAGATTTCCTAGTTTTTGATATTCCAGAATCAATGTTTATGTTAATAATGCTGAAATGACCCAAAAATGCGCGAGCGTAGCGAGCGTGAGAAAAATTTAGAGAAATTTGACTTTGTATTGATGTCTGCGTATAACAGGAATTGTGCGTACCGCGTACCGACCCTTTGCGAGCTGCGAACCGTCTACCCCCCCCCCACTGATTACTGCTTACCAAAAGGATGGGTGTCAACCTCTTACCATTGCATGTCCACCTAAAAGAATTAACACATACAATAATATCAGCATTGACATTTTTAATAAGCTATTTAAACTTAAAAAGAATTTGTAAACACTTTTTTATTCATCATCAAGTTCAATAAAGTATTAAGTCATGTAGACCAAATATGACTGTTTTGTTAAAATAAGCCAAATAACTCAACAACGCTTTAAATCAAAACAGTTAATATTCTAAAAAAGAGGGACAGAACATTGAAAAAGGATGTAAAGTGCTTAAGACTACTACATATCACCAAAAGAGATCCAAACACATACAATTTTGCGGAAGTAAATTGATTCGTAATTAAAAGATTCGACATAAAGGTCGACTATAAGTAATACGATGAACGGTCGTGACCGATAAAAAAATTACTTTTTTCAAATAAAACTATTTGAGTCGGCGGGATATTTTCGGGTCGGTCGGTAAAGGGCAAACACACTTAATTTTAATTTAGGCCTTACAGAGTATATTTCTTGAGATCAACTAACGTGTCATTAGGATTTATATATTTTGCATGTTCATGCCAAACCTTTCCTAAGTTTAACACAACTCAAACGTATGTAAACATTATTTGCCCACTTACTTATCATGCTGGTGGTGATATCCACTTTAGGTAAGAATTACTAACATTCCTTATACAAGATACACGTTTGTACATTTGTTAATGTTATATTGTTTATCTGTAACCCATTTTTTTCTACTTACCATGTTACGGGAGAAAAAAAGTCAACATAGTTTGAATATTTAGTTACTTATCTGCCGTGAGATTCATCCCATATGCCTGCTTTCATTGCAGAGATTCCACCTATCAAGATCATTATGTTCTGATGTAAATATCATACATTATTACATGAACTATAAATAGACGCAACGCGATTGGTCACACCCCTAAAAATGCTGAATTAATAAAAGCAGATAGTGACACGTTTTCGTTGATATTGACCGGTCTATATATAGAATTAGAAATTTTGACAAAATCAATTGATAGCATTCAGCCATTTTTGCATGCAAAAAAGAAGATTGCAGCACAATTAAGTATTTAATTGTTAGTAAAACTAAAATCTTATTCCAGAAAGGGAAATAATCCTGTTTACCTAAACGTCAATAGCATATTTAAGTGTTGTGTTTAACCGCAAAGGGAGAGCACTGTTTACATTTCTTTCTTTTACATTACTTTTATTTTGAAATCATTTAACAAATATTTGAGCGTTTTATAATGTATTTTAATGAAAATTCTACCAAGAAGTTAATGTGTAATACTAAATATAGATCTTCTTATTACAATTGAATTGCGTTTCTTTGAAAGTCAACAATGTGCTGTGATCTAACTTCGTAAGTGGCATTCATGTTCATGACTTCCAAACTTGTTTTCATTTGAACTTGAAGTATAAATCTACCCAATCTATTTAGATTTGTTATTCCTCGAATTAAATAATTATTTTTTCGAAGAATTCAACCAATTTTCAACCGGTATTGAACTGACCCAGCAAACTGAGTAATCATAAAAAATAAATAAGAAATGAATGTGTCATCTCTGCAGGTAAGATGTTAGTTAGTTTTGTATTATACTCTAAATAAATTAATAAAAACTATTTATAGTTCATGAAATAAAACAGTTATTTACTTTTTTAATAGGTTTACAGTAATGGAGGTCAATATAACTGCAAAAATCAATGAGAACTATTTCCTTGCACTATAAATGACTAAGTTTAGATAATTATCAAATTAATAGAAAATATTTATAGTTCATGTACAAAAACAGTTATTTACTTCGCCTCGGTCAATAACGATTTTGAGGTCAATATCACAGCATATTTCCCAGCTAATAAGTAAATAATTGTATAAAATGTGTTAAATGCATTATATATATCATAACACATGTTGTATTATGTTAGATAAATTATATAAGCATACCTGTCTACAGATTTATGATTTACAACAGCATGTTACATCTATATGTTTATTAATTGTGCATGTGATAACTGGTTTTTGATGTCTACTTTAGTTTAGTAATCATTTATGTTGTAAATATTATAATTTTACTTCATTCACTTGTAATCCATTTGGTCTCTACTTAACATAACATGTGTGAGTGTACGTTTCTGTAATACATGTACATTCCAGTGGCGGATCTAGGATTTGACCTTAGGTGGGTCGTGGACTTTGTCAAGGGGGGATGTAGAAAATCACTTAAAGTGTTGACGGTTTAATTATAAGTCTTTTTGGTGTGTTTTTGCACTTTTTCCATTAATAATATGCATAAACTGTCTCGCGATCCAATCGAGCGAAACAAAAATTGAGAAAATTTGGCGTTTGTGGCATTAAAAATCATCGGTCCGCGGCCGTTAGGGAGGGGGTCGCCAGGTGCGCCCCCCCCCTGGATCCGCTAGTGAATGCATCCCTTAATTTAATATTTTAGTGGTGGTTCTACTTACAAAGCTTGTACAAGTTTAAAATTCTTTGCGAAAAGTGTGGGATTGATGTCTTGCCTATTGATTTTGTTGAATTAAGTTGTTGTTTATTCGTTGTTTTTATATTCCATTGTGCCTTTTTGTTGCCATTGACTGTTGTGTACAATAATCATTTTAATTAGTTTAGTGTAATCCTATTTCAATGACCGGTCCAAGAAAGTTCTTTACATAATCTAGGTCAGGTGCAACTTTAGATCAGTCTACTGATAATATTAGGGGCCATTGTCTCACTGCTAGTGGTTCTGTTTTACTGTTACTGTTAATCAGTGATTGAATTTTCATATGGAGAGTGTACTTTTGGACATTTTGTGTATTATACATTCTATTTGAGTCATGTACTATATATACGAGTATTTTCTGTGTTTGAACATTCTTAAATAACCAAAAACTCACCTCTGTAATGACCAGTTTATTTTGGACATTGACTCAACGATTTTTTTAGCCAAAGAGGTAAAGGGATTTTTTCACAGCCATCTCTATTTTTTAATTACAATATTTTTAGCAACTTTTACTTTTACTAAAATATGTTTCAGAACATTTGATGTTTGATCATGTAAATATATTGTGTTTTAATTATTGTTTGTTAAATATTTCTAGAGAGCAAGCATTTTTATCTACATTGTAATAAGATAAGATTATTCCCTTTAACCCCTTACTGAGTAGTGGTATATAAGGATGTGCATTGCTCTGCTGAGGCGTTCAGCTCCTGATCTTCCTACCAGCAACAACTAAGAACCAATCCTAAGCGAAACATCTCAGAGGTGCAACAAAATTCAACTCCTCTTCATTCGTAGAGCTGTCTCACACCATTATAAGAACACAGAGTTGTCTCACACCATCATAAGAAGATAAAACAGAGTTATTACTTTACTGCAGAGAAAGATTTTACAAATTGTCTTTGCTGAGTCTATTAGCCATATTGAGTGTCTTTAAGAGATTAATCGGTTACTGTCCCTTCACTGAGGATTGTGGTTAATTGATGACAATAACCTCATTAGTTTAATTTATCACAAGTAACTGCAACAACACTTACCTAGGGTAAAAATGATCACATAAGCATATGTTACTTTAGCTTTGCCCTGCTGTAACTTATTTTGATGAAGACATTTTTTTCTATTAGGATTGCCTTAACAAAGTATTTTTCATAAATAACATCACCTTCTTGTCAGTTCAGTTTTGTCTGATGTTAGCACCTATTGTTTTTTATCATTTGACTGTTTTGTAAACTTTTAATTGTTTTTGGACCTTTTTCTAAAATAAAAGTATGTCTTTGAACTTGGACTTGTTTTGTTTTTAATGTGACACTGTCCAATCTACTTAATTCAGTCAGTGGGTTAAAAAAAGACAATTACATAACAGGATCTAACGGTACGCCAGTGTACATCACTGTGAATAATAAGATAAAACATCTCGTAACTCCAACAATTTGATGAAGCAACGCTCGCAGCAATACATTTTACAGTGCGATATAACTGGCATATTTGATATTTTGAGGTATATTTAACAGCGCCTCAACAGCGCGTTTACAGATTTTCTGAGTGGTGTTGTCAAAACACGGTGACATCGATGTTTGTTGTGACAGGGAACAAAGCCTTAACACATACACTCATCAGTCGCAACTTGTCAAATCGAATGTTTTTTTTCTCCAGAAAACATCTACAGGTACCGTACGGCGTCTATTTCACCCACCACCAAACGTAAGATTCTAAGGCGTCCGTCCGGCGGCAGGAACAATCGTACGATAATATGTTTGACATCGTACGCAGGGTTGCCAGCACCACAGATAAATAAAATTCACTGACTTTCCTGACTTCCCTGACCAAATAAGGTATTTCACTGACCAAAACTACCAAACTTAAACGGCCTCCACCTCCCCTACAGCCGTCCATTCCACCCATAAGCTGTTGTTTTTTCTCTTCTTTCAACAAAAAGAGTATTACATATTGTAATACCCCTGTTTTGACATGTCCGGATATTGTACCGTCCGAAATTAATGTTAGTTAAATGATATGTACTAACTGTTACTTGTTGTAAAGTTCCATGTTTACTTTTATGACTTTTCCTGATAGAATATTATCCAAATATTTAGGGCAGCAGGTTAGTTTTGTATTATCCATGATTATAAAGCTGGGATTTCAATCCCCAGCATTCCTGCACTTTGTCAAAATTACGACCAGGCGCCATTACTACTTTTTATTCT
>Ga0224511_10004107_pt1 | contig 10860 bp, 2 predicted proteins | sample SF_May12_sed_USG_2_FD_169988 | JGI IMG/M metagenome (GOLD analysis project Ga0224511, IMG submission 169988) | Sediment microbial communities from San Francisco Bay, California, United States - SF_May12_sed_USGS_8_1 | ecosystem: Environmental > Aquatic > Marine > Sediment | place: USA... | reverse complement strand
TGTTGTGACAATATTTTCATAGCTGTGTCATTAATACAATACATATTTTACGTGAAAACACACAACTTATATTACACCATGTGTTTTAAGTCATGCTAAAAGTAGTCAAAGTAAGTAATTCAGACCAATGTTACATATTACGATGATGTCGTAAAACATTTGTGTTTTCGTTATTTGGTTTGTGTGTTTTTGTGAATAGGTACCTAGGTTTGTCAAACTTGAGTTGACGCTTAACAGAATTCCAATTTGGCATGGCCTAAGGAAACTATAAAACAAACTAATATACAAATAAACTCGGTTAAATGTAACACAAAACTAGAAGTTTTCAAGCAATCGGCAAATATATTACGATATTATAATTATACTTTACTTTGTGCGTTTACAAACATAGAATACATTATACTCGGACATTTCTCAATTAATGTTTCTCCATTATAGAGACGAAAACGGGGTTTAAAGTCAATCTTAAGAATTTGAGGAAAATTGTACGACGAACGGTATCCTTTCATTAGGTTTGAAAACGTTTACATCAAACAACTGTGTACCGGAAAAACTGGTTTTATTACGTTATTTTCGAGTTTCAAATTATTTTATAAGAGTGGTACAAAACGAGATTTCATTACGCGAGGACATTTCTTCGAAGACTATTATGTTAAATTGTTAAAAAACGTACCAATTTAAAAGCTTTGACTTTAGTATTTGTAAAATAAAATTAGTCCTTAAGGCTTAAGTCAGACTCGCTTAAAGAACAATGAAGTTACATTTTCTTTTGAACCAGGATAACTATTTATCGTATTCGTACGGCCGATGAAATTTAAGACAAGATGGTTGTTTTAAAGAAATAAAATGTGATAATTATTATGTTTAACAAATAGCACGATTAATATTCACTGTAAAATATTTATTTCTGAAATCAAAGCTATGGTCCTGTGTATTACTGTGTGGTTTTAAAATATTTTTACATATTGACAAATTAATAATTAACAATCAAACCATGTACTATATATAAAACCAATTGCAACCTGTAAATAGCTAATTAAAAAACTAGAATTAGGATTGGAGTTATAATATATACACATTAATAATTATTCTGCATTTCATATGCATACATAAAAAATCACAAACTTTACTCAGTATTCTACGAGTAAATATGTGTTTGCTAGCAACGCATGGTTTTCTCTGCAAACCACGGAACACCACACAAGAGATAACATAATACACTAGCAAGTGTACTTAAGAACACTAACAGTTCGAAAAGATACACCTATGTCTAGAATTACAGAAAATTAATATATTACCGCATTAAACAAACAAATTCGTGGTAATATGTGACAATTACCCAATTGTGTGATAATGACAATGATTAGATGCCCCCGCTATCAGTACATGTATCAGAATGTAAACATCTCTTACCTATTTGCAACAGCGAGAAACTTGCCAGGCTGTTATCACTCGATCTGAACCGATCTTATATGAACACTGACACACAGGTACCCCGGGGATATTTTATTTGGCCATATGTACATATGCAAACTATTTGTAAAACAAATTGAACTGTATCCCGAATGTCTTCTTGTTGTTTTAAGTGGTATGTGTTTTGATTATGGTATTGTATAGAATACATATTAATGTCTTGAATATAACTGTTTTACATAATTTAATTTTATACTTTTACCATTTAATGTTATTTAACAAAATGTATTAAATGTTTATGAAACTAAGTAACATGAGTTTCAGCAGGTAAAACCCTATTTAAAGTCTGCTTAAAACGAAAGTCATTTTAGCATGCATATTTTTTTTTATTAATTTAGTCAATAATAATAATAATAATAATAATAATAATAATAATAATAATAATAATACACCATCATCGCCACTGTATACCGGTAAGTATTGTGATATTCACAACAGGTTAGGTACACATAAGTTAGTATCTTTCAAGGCAATATAAAACAGAAGAAGCGATACATAAAATTATGACGATTTGCTGGTACGAATGTGTTGTTCATCTACTGTTTAGCAGTTAGGATTGCTTGTTATGGTTCAGATTTGAGTGAATTTTATTATTTATGTTAAACGCCAGTGTGAGAATGGTTTCCTTGGACACTCTTCAGGGCATGCTTCAGATTTGTTTTAAAACGATCGCACGTGTTAAATGTTGTTATATCAAAGGTATTTATCCAATGCCAAATGTACCAACGTCTATCGCTAGCGTCACTTCTGGTTCACAAAGCACGGACACAGTCGACAAACCATCAGATTAAAAATGCATGTACATTAAATGTTAATAAACGGCTGGGCTCTACATTTTCCACAGACCGCAGATATAAGGTTTTATTTTTAAGTATCGCAAGACTGCAAGAAACGTTTACATTTCGAATTCACTTAAACTATAATAATTATTTATCTATTATTGTAAATTCATTAAATTCATAAATGTATAATCACGAGAAATTTAAAACGATCGCTGAAATGTTAGAGGTATTGTTTTTAAAATCATTATGTAGCTAAGACACCACATTCTTTTCTTCTAAATGTGATTCCTGTTTGGTTTACAAACACGACATAGATACAAAATCAGTATTAATACATCTAATAGGAACAATGTTTGGCATGATTTATTTGGAATTTCCGTTTTTGTAAACTGCCAGTGACAGAAATATGCATTACAGTTCGACAAACTTTAATTTAGCTTCGATTCCAGTGTTTGCATTCCTCTATTTCATTTTACGACAAAAACATTTTCATCAATCTAAAGAGACAATATAGCCTCTTTTATGTGTAAAATGTTACATTGTTAATAAAAACAAATTCTTGGAAATTGTGATTAGAAAATAATAACACATAACATAACTATTTTAAACTGGTGGTGTAATGTTTAACCACGTACAACCATCACATCCGTTCCCAGTGACTGCTTTTTTACATTTATCTTCTGCTTAAAAAGTGCGTTAGATTCCTTATAATTTGCCAGTTCACAACAAAAAGACTAGGAGCTAGTAGTCGATGTCTGCAAAATTAAATTTACAAAAAAAACACCTTAAAAAACTGCCAAGCTGATGAAAGACAAATGATCTTAACTTCTTTACAAGGTCAGTAAAATCAACATCCCGAAAAGTGATCGGTTATTATGAGCTGATACTGCAATTTCAAGCGGTGTTATTTCCGAACAACGTCGTAAAAGATTTATAAACACGTCCTTTGATGTGATATTGGAGTTACTGTGGAGAAATAAACTTATTGGATAGTTCGTCAGATGACATCTTCATCCCACAATTATGGCGTAAATCTACCTCTAACTAAATAAAAACGGTAAATTAGGAAATCCCGTTGAAATGAAAATAACTGCTTTTTAAAGGCGACTAGTTGTATGATCTTGTATGAGATGTTGCTTCTCACAGAACATGTCTTCACTTTTGCCTTGTATAAAATATTGTAACACTGGTAATTTAAATTGTTCATGCACATTAAACTATAAATGTTTTGACTTTTCGAGAGAATGTTGCCGGTCGGGAATAAAATGTACGCTACTATAGTCCCTTCCTACGACACTAGAAAACTCGTGTGTATACCTTTAACATAATATTACTCCTGACAGTATATTATAGTGATACTGGCGTCTGAAATAAATGATTTACACATATTTGCATGCAATATTAGATACAAGTCGTGTTTTATGTACATTGTGATAAGACAGCGCGAAAAGAGTTATCATTAAAACCATTATATCGTCTTTCAATGAATAATAGTTCGCAGATTTCATAGTCTTTAATCAATTATGAATTATTTAATATTCACTGAACTTATAATTATGAAAATATGACATTACTTGTATGATTATTATGCTGGTTTAACATGAGTAATATTTTATTAATAATCCATTACACACTTTGACACAACTTTTGTTCACACCAAACAGCTGTTATTGCAGATGCGCGTTGATAAATTCGAGTTAAACATTATACATTTTGTAACTCAAAATAATTAATTCTCGCGTTGCAGGTGCAAACATGTCCTTATTAATTAAGTGAGCAATATAGTAAAATTCGTTTTACATATTTATGGTAACAGGTCAGAGCTCAGTAGGTACAAACTGCGGTGAAGAGTTTGGAGTTTTGAACCCCAGCCCGAGGAGTGATTTGGTCGAGAACTATTTTTTTTGGCCATTTGTCCGTTTTCTCCGGGTCAAGTAGGGCGGTACTGCTAAACTTCCCAGGTAATGTAACTATGTTCACTGACCGATGTGATATGATCACATTAGCGTTAAGGACGGCGTAATCCCCCAAACCAAACCAAATCCCTAGAAAAAACCCAACCTTTTATAGAAATATAAATGTTTTTAAAATGTAAAAGTACAGTAAAATCCGCTTATAAGGAACTCATCGAGACCATGATAAGCTGTTCCTTATTACAGAAGTTCCTTATAATCGTATAGTGAACTATTTCATTGCTATAGATTTGGGAATGCAAATTAGTTCCTTATAACCGGAAGTTCCTTATAAACGGGTTCCCTATAAGCGGACTTTACTGTATATATAGTCAATGCAAGATAGTTGTAACTGTACAAAGATCGTGTTCAGAAAAAATCACATTCTCATGAAAACAATGTCTACCAGACAGAGTCTTGTTGAGTTGTGTTGATACAAAATGTGTTCTGAAGATGTCTTAGCAGGCGTAGGCCACCAAAGGCAACCCGTACTCCTTAGTATATATTTGATTTCATAATAAACACCTTAAGGTTTTATGTTCATTTGCTTAAGTTTTGGCAAGTTTAAAAGATTTTGTCAAGAGTTACTAGCTCTATTTACTATCTCATTATAAAATTATACTCAAAATGATACAATTTTGAAACACTGCTGCAAAAAGCATCATAACAACTATGTCTGACTTTGGTTTGTCTTCCTTTTGTTAATAATACTTTTTTGTACTCCGTGTAAAAATGATTTTAATAATTATGTTGATGCAACCTGAACACAGCTAATGCGATTTAGAGGTATCGTGTGATGTTGTTACAATAATACAATTCTTACCACAAATATTTTTCATTGCTGCCTACGTGGATCTCAAAAACATGTTTTCCAAGGTTCTAGTCCACAATGAAGGCTGTGATCGCCAGTGATGTTGCATTTTTCGTATATATCTGATATTTATTTCAACAAAATGTAAACAACTAATTTATAAAACACATGGTACCAAAGGAAACGCTGCGTGTGACAATAGACCTTGTCTAAGCAAGATGTAGGTCAACTAGACAATGGACTAAACAGCTGACGAGTTTTGTGTAGTTAAAAATTGAACTTATCTAAACTGAGTACAAACGACATAAAACTTTAATATATTCTAACCGTTTTCTCTTACTTAAGGATTCAGAACATAATATATATTATTATTTGTGGTTTTGTTGTTTTTAAATATTAGGTCAAAGCATGGCGGTCAGTCCACATTAGCCTTGGATGCTGAGAGGACGTAAAGTTACCAGTACTGAGTACGCACACACGTGCCAGTAATTTAGATGCAGGTTTCCAGACAAATTCGCATTTTAAAGCAAAACAATTTTTGATTGGTTTATAATAGAAATAGTGCAATCTTAAAGATATTTTAGGTTGTTCATTTTTGAAATTTTAGAAATCGTGTACCTAACTTTTTTTCGAGTGTGTAGACTAAGTTTTAAATACGACCAATTTTACTTTTATGGTGCTTCACCGAGCAAAGGCAATTCCGCTACTCAGTATCTATAATTACAAATACATTTGATGTATAACAAAATAAAAATATAACATGCATCTTTCAATTGTATTTTATAAATATATCCCATATAGATTCACTTTGATATTCAAATTCTTGTTAAAACAGATTGCTATCAATAGCAAAAAAAATGTCTGTAAATAAGTCTTACATTATTACTACGATTCCTTTCCGATAATTTTCAAAATCGCATATGGAATATTAACAAATCATTTCGTACTAATAAATATATTTTCACAAAACATTCATTTCATATGTTTGGTAATATCGTTTTGTTTCAATATACATTGTATTCCGTCGAAATCCTCGAAAAGTCATTACAACAGTGTAACAAAGACAAAAACCAAATCCGATTCGTCCTTATTTTTTATGTATGAAGTCTATCATATTGATATGCGTTTTGTTAGAAAGTATGTGTTCCTTTAAGCCTCGGGTTTACTGGTACGAATATTGGGCTCCAACCGTACCTTGGTACGAGTTAGACTCGAATGTAGCACGGGTATACTCGGTCAAGCAAGGATTTTCACGGGTTGAACATGATTTTATAGGTTGTTTAACGGTTCCAAGTACGTTCTAGTACGGTCGTGTACGGTATTTTACGATTAAACACGACTTTTACTCGATTTACTTGACATTAACAGGATTTAAATACGGTCTCGCCGACTTATGTTCGAGTTATGCTCGAATTTACACATTCGTGTATTTTTTATATGAAGTGACTCATTTTGATGGCTTGGCTTCATAATTTTTCGAACTTTACGCGAAGAAACAGCTATATTATAGTTATAAAATCAATGGCCGATACAACAGGTGACAGAATAAGGGAATAAAAATCATGAAAAGACGGATAAATATTGAGACCGTGTATACCCGTACTAGACCTATCTGACCGTACTTGACTATGTATGTTTCGTACTTAACCCGTATTGGTCGTATGACGATCGTTTAAAAATGTATGTACACAATAATCGAGTGGACTTCGTGTACGGTTGTGTATGCGGTCTCATACGATCTCTCACGGTCATGTACCACCGCTTATACGATCATACACGGACATGACATCCGTACAAGTTTTTTTTTAATTTTACAAACCATTCACGGCTTTCACGGATACACTCGAATGGCCCACGGTTGGTTCGGTTGTATGTACGGTTTACACGGGCGGCCAACCGCGTAAGCCATGTGTTATTATCAAGTTTTCCTTAATTTAGCAAAGCAAATTTAGTATTACAAGGACCTGAATAATATCTTGCATACCAGTGTATGCGTTAAAGTTTCAGTCCTAATCCTAGTTTACCAGCCTCTACAAAAGGTACAACAGTCGTCAGCTATCGGCGCACTGGTGTGGCCACGGAACTGTTCACACTTAAGTCGGCTAAGCATCAAAAGGAAAGGGTGTAAGTGTATGATATGACCTTATGTGATATGATCAACGTGATATGACTTGTATTCATTAAAACGGCAAACAGTCGAAACAGACCAAAACACAAACAACACTCTTTTATAACATTTACAAACTAACCGTTTGCTATTATAAAAATGTGTATACATATGTGTTTGTTATTATGAAATTGTAAATTGTGTATATGTATCTATTTATATTGAAAATAAATGAAAAAAAAAGCAAACAAACTTAAAGCATTTACGTTGATTACAATTAGGATAAGTAACATTTAGTATTTTAAAGGTAAAGCAAATTAAACCAAAACAAACAAGTTTAACAAACATGTTTATATGGCGAACAGCGTAAAAATGAAGCATGGTGTCCTTCATCTTCTAAAAAAGTAAGCGCATATGGCAAAATCAGCTTATAAACACACCACATAGTTATGAGCAAATGTATTTTTAAGGGAAAGAAAGAAAATAAAAAATATGATAAGGACAAAATGCAATTTCTGTTTACAACTACAAAAATCTATAATTACAATAACAATATAATAAAACTTATATTTTTAATTTTATGTACAAACACGTATTATATGAACAGTCGTTATTGCAAAACAGTACACATATTTGCATGAAAGATTATAAAATATGTTTTATTTCAAAGAAGTATTGTGAAGGAACGATGAAAGACTTACAAAAAAAATGTACAGGGTAAGTCAACAAGAAACAGGAATGACTTTTCGAAGGCAGCTAATCGGTACGCTAGTAAATAGGATAGACTTTTTTGGTCTTTCTGTTGGCGTTAGCGCACTTTCTCCGCTGAATATAAGTTGTATTTCTAGCGGTAATTTAATGTAACTAACAAAGACAAACGCATATTTTTTCTTTTATAGATATACATGTACTTCTTGTTTCGGTCATATAATAAAAATAACCAAAAATAAAAATACTATTTTATGTTATCATGCCATTTACAGACATAATGTCAACATTCTGAAAAAAATAAAAGAATGTCGTTATAGCTGCATCGCGCGATAATGTCAATTTGAATATTATTTCTTAAAACATTCTACACCATGAAAATAGCAGTAGATTTATCAAAATACTCCTGACTTGAGAAAAGCAGTATTAAAATCTATTTCATGAGTTATCTATATAAATTTAACATCGACAACATTGGGCGAACGCAATATTTTGTAGCCTGGAGCTACTGCACTTGTGTTTAACCGTGATCGAGTTCGATTCCCGGCTTGGACATAAGTATTTTTTATGTTTAACAGTTCCGTTAAAAATTCCATATGAAACATTTTGAAACATAATTAGTTTAACTCAAACTGTTGCGCGAAGCAGCTTTAACATTTACTGTTTGAAAAGCAGTGCTTACGTTTAATGAAATACTATTGTTAATTTATATGACATTGAGAAATGCATAACAACACAGAAATATGCACATTGCTTCGGGCATGTAGTCAACCATACTAGGTAATTTATAAATAGGATTACATCTAGATATACTCATAGGAACTATATCAACTATGCAACTCTTTGATTATTACGAACGTATATGAACGACGGTATCTTCTTCCCGACCACAGCTTGATTTTTTTTACCAAACCCCATTTTTGACAATAACGCGTTATTTATTAGCTTATAAATTATTTAGTAATAAAAAGTCTGGAATCAGATGGTAATTTTTTATAACACTAAGGGGTCGAAAAACATGGCTACAGCCATACGCTTGGAGGTATAACTCTGTCTTCGAAATTTCAAACCGTTTTGAACTCTTCGTATTTTCCATATTCCAGGCAACACTTTTCAGCGTATATCGGTACTAAAATTTGCCGTAGTATTTTCGAAGACCTTGCAGAGATATTTGAAGTAGAAAGTAATTTTCATTAAAAGACGCGATTCCAAGGGGCAACAATTTTTCCCCTTTAAGCGGTCGCCACCTAAGCCATTGGCGATGATAATTTTGCTACCGATGGATGCGGAAAATTGTTGGCTGAAACATGTGTTGCATATGATATTCTAATCATTTAAACTATCGAAAGATTTCCTTGATCCCTAAGTATTATAAAAATGTACCTTATGAGTCCAGGCCTTGAATAAGCATCTCCATAAAAACATGTTCGGTTGAAGGTATTTTAAATAGTTTGTCGTGTAAAATATATAACAAAACCCGGACAAACTTTAGCCGTTTATTTAAAAGAGTCAAACAAGGTACAATACTGTTATTTTAGACCTTGACAAGTTTCCATCACCATTTAAAATATGGTGTAAGAATGAAATATACCGGTACCTAAATGAGGTATCAAACAATATTGGTTACGTCTGAAACTGATCTTTTCCGCAATATTTTTCAAAATAGGAGTATGCATTAAACGTTAACGTCAGCCATGGACAGTAAATGTTTTTAGTTTGCAAAGAGGATTCTGTAAGTTGCTTGACATGTTAAATGAAATTTACAATCACAAACTGCGGTATGGTGTAAGAAAGGTTGAAATAGTCTACGAGAATTCTCGTCATACTAGTAGTGTTCAATGTTCCCATGTACGAACACGAATTCTTGTCCCTCTTCAAAATGCCTCCGAAATGAGTACGATTCTGCTCCAAACCCACCCTCTAAAAGAATAGAAACACTTACGGGTTTTACGTCTTACACACACACACACACATACATTGTTCTCTGAAAGGCTAAATCGGAAGAGCAACACGCCGCTGTGCACGTTTCTAACGTGAATGACGTTAAGAAAACAACACATGCCCATCTAAGGTGTGATAAGAACGTGTTTTGTTGTATTAATAAGAGAATATCTTCACACTGGTGGGCTTAGGACGTCACCGTTTTAATGGATTCCGGTGAGACAACGTAATTTAAGCATGGTACGTCTTAGCGGTTGTGATTTTTCTCTTTTGTCTTAGTTGCTACCCGTTTTGGTGAACACAGACCGCAGATGGTCTTTTAAATACTTTACGCCATGGTAACGTTAGTAACTTAATGTTATAATACAAGTAGAGAAAGGTTTTTGGTATTCTTAATTGCATTTCGCTGCGGCATTTTTAAAGTAAATTACTAGATTGAATTTGATGATATGTAACACCGTAGAAAGTGTACCCAGAAACCAAATTAATATCAATGACATGTACACTCGCCCGAAGTGCACGTGAAAAACTTGTTTTAGACAAAGAAGTCTTAGCCATTTACCGTTAAAAGGTCGGTGGCGGATTCAGGATTTGACCTGTTAATTATGCTTAAAATTAATTGCGAGCGAAGGAAAAAATGAAAACAATTGGCGTTTTGGGCATAAAAGAGCATAGGTCCGCGGCCGTTAGGCGGGTGGGGGGCGTGCCGGGTGCGCCCCCCTCTGGATCCGTTAGTGAAGGTAATGCCTAGTACCTACAAGAGAGGGGGGCTCATAGTTGTGAAGTTAAAAAAAGTGTACATACTCAAAATGGGGATGTAAAATGTGAAACAAAACGATGTATTTCACGTAAAAGGTAAGGCTTTTAATATACGTTCAATACGCATTCAGCGTCTGCTTCTGTAATTAGGCGTCTGGTTGAGATATTTGCTGGGACTACGGTACGTTGTTTTCTGCGGACAGTTATTAAGGTGACATGAATTCGAGTATATATAAAATGTGACGACAACAATCTTTGGAAAATGGCTTTTATTTTAACTTTCTTGTGATAATTTGTGTTTATATTTTACTATTTTAATCTAAGAGC
>Ga0224511_10004106_pt1 | contig 10861 bp, 15 predicted proteins | sample SF_May12_sed_USG_2_FD_169988 | JGI IMG/M metagenome (GOLD analysis project Ga0224511, IMG submission 169988) | Sediment microbial communities from San Francisco Bay, California, United States - SF_May12_sed_USGS_8_1 | ecosystem: Environmental > Aquatic > Marine > Sediment | place: USA... | reverse complement strand
CAAACACCCTTATTCGATCACTACAATCCATTTGATCCTCTGACGAGGCCCGCGAGTCAAACAGGGTCACCCTATATCGACATAGCCCATGACCGATTAATATTTAACCCCCTCCCGCGTGTTTGCGAAGTTGGCGCTGTACCGCTTCCCGGCGCTGTCTGGTTAATGGGCTCCGGACTTATTGTCCTGGGCACATTTCTTGGTCGTGCGCGCCGCAAGAAATAATCATTAAGCGGCTGACACAGAACAAAAGGACTGCAAACAACACTGCTCACAGCGCGGCTGCTTTCGGCATATGTCCTTGCCATGCAGTACGATCAAAGCATGATACTCGTTAAATAAGGCTATATCGGTTCCCAGGCCTTGCTCAAACATTTTGCGCAACTGTTCGTAGGGCTCATCCCCCCCAATCAAACCAAGACGCTGAAAAATGCGCCGGGTATAGGCATCAATTACGAAAACCGGACGATCCAGGGCATACAAAAGAATATCGTCGGCCGTCTCGGGGCCAATACCATGCACCGACAGTAACTCAATGCGCAACTTTTCGGTTTCCCGGCGCGCCAATGCCATCTCTCCTCCCTGATTTAAAAGCCACTGACAAAAACTTTTTAGTCGTTTTGTTTTAATATTGAAGTAACCGGAAGGCTTGAGATGTGTTGCCAATGATTTATGGTGACTGGCTATAATCTTTTGCGGTGTTAACAATCGAGCCTGTTTTAAATTGCCAATCGCTTTTTCCACATTGGTCCAGGAAGTATTTTGTGTGAGCACGGCACCTACCATAATCTCAAACGGGCTATCACCGGGCCACCAGTTCTGAGGACCGTAAGCCTGAAACAATAATTCAAAAACTGTCTGTAGGGTGGGCTTAGGAACGACGGCGACCATAACCTTGTTTACGCTGACCGCCGGTACGGCCTGCTGTCTTCTTTTTACCTGATCGTTTTCTGCCCGCCGGAGATGATGGTGTTTTTTGCGTAAGGAGCGCGATGGCCGATTCATCCAGTTCTGTCCATTTCCCCCGGCGCAGTGCGCGAGGCAGTGTCAAAGCGCCGAAACGTGTCCGTGTCAGACGGCTCACCGTCACACCCACGGCTTCCCATAAACGACGCACTTCGCGATTACGGCCTTCATGCAATACCGCGCGGTACCACTGATTTGCGCCTTCGCCGCCGGTGTGTTCCAGGGTATCAAAATGGGCGGGGCCATCTTCCAGCATTACATCCTTTCGCAATTGCGTCAGAGTCTCCGCTTTGACTTCACCGAGCACGCGCACAGCGTATTCACGCTCGATTCGGGAGCTGGGATGCATCAGCTCATTAGCCAGTTCACCATCAGTAGTGAACAACAACAGACCGGAAGTATTTAAATCCAGGCGACCCACCGCTACCCAACGGCCATTACGCAAAGGCGGTAAATGATCAAACACAGTAGGGCGGCCTTCGGGGTCAGAACGAGTACAAACCTCTCCTTCCGGCTTGTAGTACATCAGCACTCGGCGACGGGGCGCCAGACGGCTCTGGGAAATGATCTTGCCGTCGACACGGATAACCTGATGGGGCGCCACACGCGCACCCAATAACGCCACTTTGCCATCGATGGAAACGCGACCATCACTGATCCATTGCTCCAGTTCCCGCCGGGAACCGAGACCGGCATGGGCCAGCACCTTTTGCAGCTTTTCGCTTTTGGGGTGACTTGCAGAATCGCTCATGGGAGCGAACCGGATCAGCTCGACTGATCGCTGGAAGAGGCAGCACTTAATGCGGTTTCTGCCTGCTCCTCTTCTTCCAGTGCCTCGGCCTTGATGGCGGCATGTAAAGATCCGGAACTATCGTCATCTTCATCCTGATCTTGTCCAGTAGCAGTTGTTTCGTCGGACTCTTCTGTTTCTGTATGTCCAGTCGTTTCAGCCACAGGTTCTGCCGAATCACCAAACTCCAGAGGCAGATTCAACTCGCGACTGATTTCTTCCAGATCACGCAATTCATCCAGGGTGGGCAACTCATTGAGGCTCTTTAAATTAAAATACTCTAGAAAATCATTGGTGGTACCATAAAGCGCAGGTTTACCCGGTACATCACGCTGACCTACCTGACGTATCCACTCACGTTCCATAAGCGTACGAATAATTTCCGTACTAACCGTAACACCACGAATCTCCTCAATATCACCACGCGTCACAGGTTGACGGTAGGCAATAATGGCCAGCGTTTCCAGAGCGGCTCGGGAATAACGCGGCGGTTTCTCCTGAGTAAGGCGTCCCAGCCAGTCGGCATACTTATCGCGGCTGTGAAAACGCCAGCCCTTGCCGATCTGCTTCAATTCAATACCGCGGTCATCATAATCCTCGACCAGCCCGGTGATGGCGTCCTTGATTTCTTCCCGCGATGGCTGCGAATCCACCGGGAACAAGGCCAGTAAATTATCGACGGTCAGCGGTCGACCGGCGACCAATAATGCGGCTTCCAGGATATTTTTTAATTCAGTATTACTTTCCGACATCAGGCAGCTGCCTTTACATGAATAGGAGCATAGGGCTCAGGTTGAACAACGACCAGCAGTGACTCCTTAAGCAACTCCAATATGGCCATAAATGTCACCACCAATCCCAATCGGCCTTCCTTTATATCAAACAACGATTCAAAACTTGTAAACTTGTCGCTGGTTACCCTTGCCAGCACCTGGGTCATCCGCTCACGCACTGATAATAATTCACGTGTCACATGGTGATGTTTATTCATATCCGCGCGATCCATCACTTTCTTGAAGGCATCAAGCAAATCCACCAGGTTTACATTGGGTGGTGCAGCCTTTACTGGTTCCGCCTGATGTACAACCTCCACCAGATAAATATCACGGCCTACACGCGGTAACTCATTAATCTGCTCGGCTGCCTTACGATAACGCTCGTATTCCTGCAAACGTCGCACCAGCTCTGCCCGAGGATCCATCTCCTCCTCTTCTTCCGTTTGTGGGCGTGGCAGCAACATGCGAGATTTAATTTCAGCCAGCATGGCCGCCATTAACAAATATTCTGCCGCCAGCTCCAACTGCAGTTCTTCCATGAGTTCAATGTAACTCACGTACTGCGCCGTGATTTCAGCAATAGGAATATCAAGAATGTCCAGATTCTGTTTACGAATGAGATAGAGCAATAAGTCCAGCGGCCCCTCAAAGGTTTCAAGAAACACCTCCAGCGCATCCGGTGGGATATACAGATCCGTAGGCAACTGCGTCATCGCCTCGCCCTGCACCAGGGCATATGGCATCTCATTTTGTTCTGGCATCGCCGTGCCGTTCTCTTGCGTGGTGGTTGTCATAGTGTTTTCGTTAACGATACCCAAGGCCAATGGCCTCTCTCACTGTAGTCATGGTCTCTTCGGCAATATCCCGCGCCCGCTGGCAACCTTCCATTACGATATTACGCACCAGGGTCGGATCCTTGGCAAATTCCACGGCCCGCTCCTGAACGGGTTTTAACTCCAAGAGCACGGCATCAATCACCGGCTGTTTGCACTCGATACACCCAATACCGGCACTCCGGCAACCCTTCATGACCCATTCCCGGGTTTCATTCTGGGAATATACCTGATGAAAGGCCCAAACCGGACATTTTTCTGGATTACCGGGGTCATCCCGCCGAACCCGGGCTGGATCTGTGGGCATTCGCCGCAAAGCCTTTTCTATCACCTGAGGGTCATCCCGCAGGGAGATCGTATTATCGTAGGATTTTGACATCTTTTGGCCGTCGAGCCCGGGCATTTTCGCTGCCGGGGTCAACATGGGCTGAGGCTCGGGCAAAATAATACGGCCACCACCTTCCAGATAGCCAAACAGACGCTCCTTATCTCCCAGGGAAATATTCTGCTGATTTTCCAGCAACTGGCGGGCCTTTTCCAGGGCCTCCTGATCGCCTTGCTCCACGTAAGCTCGGCGGGCATCCCGGTAAATCTTGCCGGCCTTTTTGCCGATTTTTTTAATGGCCGCTTCAGCCCGCTCCTCGTAATCGGGCTCCCGGCCATAAAGATGATTGAAGCGCCGGGCCACTTCCCGGGTCAACTCCACGTGCACCACCTGGTCCTCGCCCACGGGCACCATCCCGGCCCGGTATATCAGGATATCCGCCGCTTGTAACAGCGGGTAACCGAGAAACCCGTAGGTGGAAAGATCTTTGTCCTTAAGCTTCAGTTGCTGATCTTTGTAAGTGGGCACCCGCTCCAACCAGGACAGGGGGGTAATCATGGACAGCAACACATGTAATTCCGCATGCTGAGGCACACGCGATTGCAAAAAAATCGTCGCATGCTGTGGGTCTACTCCGGCGGCCAGCCAGTCGATAACCATTTCCCAAACACTTTCAGAGATTATCTGCGGAGACTCGTAATGGGTGGTGAGCGCATGCCAGTCAGCGACAAAGAAAAAACACTCGTATTCCTGCTGCAACTTGAGCCAGTTTTTCAATACTCCATGATAGTGCCCCAGATGCAGACGCCCCGTAGGACGCATGCCGGAAAGTACTCGCTGTTGGTGCGGGACAACACTATTCACGGCGTTATAGTCCCACCAATACCTTCACTAGCCCCTGTACCAACTGGTACAAGGGGGAAATCATAAACCATAACAGTCCGCTGGCCATGAGGCCGATAATAATGAAAAATCCGTAGGGCTCAAGCTGGCTTAACCGCCAGGCCCAGGGCCCCGGTAACAAACCGACGGCCACGCGGCCACCGTCAAGAGGCGGCAATGGCAACAAATTAAACACCATTAACAACACGTTCATCATAATACCGAACTGAGCCATATATATAAGCGGCTGAGTCACCCAGGCCATCCAGGCCGGCAACATAATACTGAGCTTGGCCAGCAGGCCCCAAATAATTGCCATGAGCAAATTGGACGCCGGTCCAGCAGCGGCCACCAATGCCATGTCCCGTTTCGGGTGGCGCAGATTCTCCCAGGTCACGGGAACAGGCTTGGCCCAACCAATGGCAAATCCCGTCAGGGCTATCAGTACAATGGGGACAACCACCGTTCCCATAGGATCGATGTGCTTAAAAGGATTCAGGGTCAGTCGGCCCAAACGCTCGGCCGTGGGATCACCCAGATGTTTGGCTACCCAGCCATGGGCCACTTCGTGAACCGTGATGGCAAACAGAGCGGGTAGCAAGGCAACAGAAATAAGCTGGGGAAGAGTAAGATTTGACATTCGCCGGAAGTATATCAGGTGTCGGCATGCTCGGGCAGTTCGACACCCAAAACGGTGATATCCCCTTTTCCTTTGCGGGCAATAACCGGTTGGCCGTCTTCCAAAACCACCACCGTGGTGGGTTCAAGTCCGCAATTTCCGCCATCTATCACCAAATCCACCTCGCGCTCGAGGCGTTCCCGAATATCATGGGGATCGCTCAGGGGCAGGGTCTCATTGGGCATAATCAGGGTGGAGCTCATAAGCGGTTCATTGAGTTCCTCCAATAGCGCTTGTGCAATGGCATTGTCGGGCACCCTTAGGCCGATAGTTTTTCGTTTCAGATTCTGTAAACGACGCGGCACTTCCCGTGAGGCCGATAAGATAAAGGTGTAAGGTCCCGGCGTATTGGCCTTCAACAAGCGGTAATCGGCATTGTGTACTTTGGCATACACCGATACCTCGGAAAGATCCCGACATACCAATGTGAAATTATGGCTCTCATCTACGCGTCGGATACGTCGGATACGTTCCATGGCGCCCTTATCACCTATGCAGCAACCCAGGGCATAACTGGAGTCCGTGGGATAAACAATAACGCCGCCATGACGAACAATCTCCACCGCCTGACGAATCAGCCGGAGCTGGGGATTTTGCGGATGGATTTCAAAATACTGGGCCATTTTTTCCTGATGATGAAGCAATGCACCGGGGCGGTGCCGCTCAAGCGCGCAGGAGTCTAGCAGAAATTCATTGGCAGGTCAGAAGCCAATTGCAGGCTCCAATAAAGTAGAAGAACTGTCTCAGCCCCGAAACCCGCAACCTTTGTGACTGCCATCGCAAAAGGGTTTGTTCTGTGATCCTCCGCAACGGCACAAGGCGCCGCGCAGGCGTGTACTAGTGGAATTGCCACTACGACTGAATAACGTCACTGGACCGGTAAACATAAGCATGGCATTGGGCTTCACTGTGATCACGAGCTCGCCGGTGTGGCCACTTATGTTTTCTGCCCTTTCATCACGAAATTCCTGTTCGCCGTCAAAGCCGCTTTGTTTATGGCTACCATCGCAAAAGGGTTTGTTTTTTGATCGACCGCAACGGCACAAGGCCAGCTCCTGCGCCCGCTCAATCACATTGCCTTGCTCATCCTGCACGACCACGACCTTTTCACTCCCGCAAATCAACGGGCCCGCGGGGCGTACCATAATAGTATTGCCGGGATAACTGGGTTTGTCGCTCATAATGCTTACGATAACGTCTTTCCTGAGGCCTCGGCAATGATACTCAGAAAATGTCCTTCACCCATACCGGTACGGCGATTATACCGTTATAATGCCGATCTTTTTGAAGTAGATAGGACAGGTAGTTATGAATCTCGATCGGGTCGGCCCAGGTAACAACATCCCTCACGACGTCAACGTCATTATCGAAATCCCGGCGCACAGTGATCCGGTGAAGTATGAAGTCGACAAGGAGACCGGTGCCATGTTTGTGGATCGTTTTATGAACACAGCCATGCATTATCCGTGCAATTATGGCTACGTACCCCACACCTTGTCAGAAGACGGCGATCCGGTGGATGTCTTGGTTATCACACCCGTACCGTTGATTTCCGGATCAGTGATTCGCTGCCGCCCCATCGGAATTTTGAAAATGACTGACGAGGCCGGACCTGACGCCAAAATCCTGGCGGTACCCATTGAAAAATTATGCGTCCTGTACCGTCATGCCAAGGGACCGGACGATCTTCCCCCAAACCTGCTCGCGCAGATCGCCCATTTCTTTGAGCACTACAAAGACCTGGAGCCCAACAAATGGGTGAAAGTGGAAGGCTGGAATAACGCTGATGCCGCAAGCCAGGAAATTCTGGACGGCATCAAGCGTTATGAGGAGGCACCTGAGAAGCCGGCGTTCTAAAACAAAAAACTCTCAACAAAGATACTTTGACCATACTGAACATAGCCAATACATCTGGCGGATTCGCTGGCGCTTAATCCGCTCTACTTCAACACGTCAACTCACGTAGGGCGCAATGGCTTTTTTATTGCGCCGGAGGTTTTTCATCAACATACGCACCGTATCCGGCGGATTCGCTGGCGCTTAATCCGCTCTACCTCTGTTTTTACAGGAATGACCTACGAATAACTAATGCGAGTGACCCTCATGATGCACGTGGCCATGATCCAGTTCTTCCGGGGTAGCCTCACGCACTTCAGTGATCTCGATATCAAAATACAATACCTTGCCTGCCAGTGGATGGTTGCCGTCGATGGTCACGCCCTCATCACTGACTTCGCGCACAACGATTTGTTGTACGTGGCCCTGGTCGTCCTGCGCCTGAAATTGCATGCCTGGAGTAATATCATCAGCCTCAAAGGCTTCCCGAGGAACTGTCTGGATTAATGCATCCGTGACCAACCCGTAACCCTCTTCCGGCTGCACCACGACTTGCAGGCTGTCGCCCTCACTTTTGCCCGTCAAGGCGTTTTCCAGCCCCGGAATAATATTGCCGGCACCGTGAAGGTAGGCCAAGGGTTCCTGGCCGGCAGAGGAATCAATCTGCGTGCCTTGATCATCAGTAAGGGTATAGTGAATAGACACAACAGCTTTGTTATCAATAATCATCAGTGCTCCTGGTATACGATTACGGTAAAAAATAAAACGGCGAAAAGCCTGGTGCGGACATGGCATTTAGCTTGATCCGGAATTGTAACATCAATTTAGCCGTTTTTGCCCCGAATTATCTCTGTTATGGACATCTGTGACCTTCATCGCCATTCTTGCCACACGGGCGTGCATTCTGCGGGCAGCTTGGGCAAGCGCCCCAATTGCAGCCATCGCTGCTCCGGACCATGATAATCCGAGCCCACAGACGCCAATAATTCAAGTTCCTGGCTAATACGCACCAGACGCCAGCTATCTTCCGGGCGCTGGCTACCGGAATAGATCTCCAGGGCGTTACCCCCGCATTCCCGGAACTCCCGGGCCAAGGATTTGAGTTTGCCCGACCCCAATTTATAGCGGCCGGGGTGAGCCAGTACCGCCTGCCCACCCGCAGCGTGAATCCATTGCACCACCTGATCCATGGGCGCCCAATCACCGGAGACATAGGCCGGAGCCCCTTTGGACAAATACTTTTTAAACGCCTGGCCAGTATCACTAGCGGCTCCGGCTTGCACCAGATAGCGGGCAAAATGGGTACGACTGAGTATCGGTCCTGCCACCAGTTGCTTCACTCCTTCGGCGACACCGGTAATACCTTTCCTCTCAAGTCTTGCCGTGATCTCTCCCGCCCGAATATTACGCAACTCACGAAGCCGAGCCAGTCCGCGTTGCAACACGGCATTACCGGCATCAATATTCAATCCGACAATATGGACAGTGCGCCCACTCCAGGTGGCGGATATTTCCACACCAGAAACAAGGCGAAGAGCGCTTCCTGTCGCCGCTGCCTGGGCATCCGCCAGGCCGTCTGTGGTATCGTGGTCAGTCAGCGCCAATACATGCACGCCCTGCAACAGCGCATGACGCACCAACTCCCCAGGGGTTAACGTGCCATCGGAAAAAAGTGTGTGACTATGGAGATCGTAATTGATGTGCGACAATGAAATAATAAATCAGGTGTCAGGTGTTGAAAGCGAGCGCCATTATAACCACATTTAGACGGATAACGGAAAAACCCGGTAACAGAATGAATCCAGAATCATCCATTGAATTAATGCTGCCGCCAAATACCCTGACAGAGGCAGTGGACACCTTCCGCGCTGCAGCGAAAGCTATTATCGCTGCTTATAACGCCAGCGACGTGCAAATGGCAGACCAAACCCCGCCCCAGGAGTTGGTAGACGGTATTGAAAAATTTATCGGTGTTGCCACTCGCCTGGAACAACGACAGGGCGGCCATGAACGTCTGTCCCGAGACGATATCACCCGGCTGGGGGACTATGCCCTGACACTGTTGTCTGACCTGGGTGAATGGGCCATGGACCTGGGGCAAAATATGGCCCAGCAACAACTGGAACACTTCATTATGGCTACGGCAAAGTGGATTGTCAGCGAGAATGCAGAATTGTCAACACTGGAGCCCGTTGTGAATGCCATTGCCACGGTCGCAAACAGCCTGCGCGGCCCGAAAGAACTTGGCCTGCTGGCGCAATACATGAATGATGTTATTGGCGCCATTCCCGATGCCCTGAAACTGGACAAGGAAACGGGTGATCCCACCTGGTCCTGGCGCATTTTGTTATTGAACCGGAGCATCGTGGCCACTCGCAGTCATAACACAGCTTTAATGGAACAGGTATTCGATGAACTGGTGCACCATCTTCCGGAAGAGGCCAGCCGTTTCTTTTCGGAAGGCATGCAACAAATGGATGCGCTGAATTATCCACCTCAGGTACGTGAAATTATGCAGCGCTATTTTGACCGCTTCACCCGACACCGAATGCATTAACCTCTTTCGTTTTAATTACATTGTTTGATTTATTCCCATGAAACTGCTTTACGATTTTTTTCCTCTTATTCTTTTTTTCGGTGCCTTTAAGTTCTACGGCATCTATGCAGCCACGGCAGTTGCCATGATGGCTTCATTTATTCAGGTTGGCTGGTATTGGCTACGCAATCGTAAGTTTGAAACCATGCATCTTGTCAGTCTGGGAGCCATTACCGTGTTCGGCAGCATGACCTTGATACTTCATGACGATACATTTATTAAATGGAAACCGACTATTGTGTATTGGGTGCTGGCGACATTAATCCTTGGCAGTCAGGTGCTCGGAAAGAAAACGGCCATGGAACGCTTGCTTAGTGCCCAGATCACACTGCCATCCCATGTCTGGTCAAAGCAGAATCTTGGCTGGGGCCTGTTTTTTGCGGCATTGGGAGTATTGAATCTTTATGTTGCCTTTTACTATGGTCTGGAGCTGGATGCCGAGACTCGTCAGGAAATCTGGGTCAACTTCAAGGTCTTCGGTCTGATGGGATTAACGCTGGTATTCATTATTATTCAGGCGATTTTAATGTCACGACATATGACAGAAGACTCCACCAAAGATAAAGATTCCTGATATGTATTACGCCATTATTGGAACTGACATAAAAGATTCTCTGGAAAAACGCCTGGCCACTCGTGCCAGCCATCTGGCACGCCTGGATCAGCTGCAACAACAGGGACGGCTACTGACAGCGGGACCGTTTCCCGCAGTCGATAGCCCCGATCCCGGTCCCGCCGGTTTTACCGGAAGTCTGATAATTGCCGAATTCGACTCACTGCATGATGCTGAGAACTGGGCCAATGCCGATCCCTATATAGCGGCTGGAGTTTATAAAAACGTTATAGTAAAACCCTTCAAGAAAGTGCTGCCCTGATGACCAATGATCGCATAAGCAGAATCGAACAACAGCTGAAACAATCACTCAATCCCGAGAGTCTGGATATCCTTGACGAGAGCCACCTGCATGCCGGGCATGCCGGCGCGAAAAGCGGTGGTGGTCATTTTGTTGTCACGATTGTCGCGGAGCAATTTCATGGAAAGAACCTGATCCAGCGGCACAGGATGGTCTATGCAGCCTTGCAGGATATGATGCAAAAAGAAATTCATGCCCTTAATATCAAGGCCTATACGCCGGACGAGATCTAGAGAGAGGCTGATGCTGCTAACGCGCAGCCTG
>Ga0224511_10004105_pt1 | contig 10861 bp, 4 predicted proteins | sample SF_May12_sed_USG_2_FD_169988 | JGI IMG/M metagenome (GOLD analysis project Ga0224511, IMG submission 169988) | Sediment microbial communities from San Francisco Bay, California, United States - SF_May12_sed_USGS_8_1 | ecosystem: Environmental > Aquatic > Marine > Sediment | place: USA... | reverse complement strand
GTAAACAATAAAAGCCTAAGACTGTATTGAGAAATACGAAATTTGTTTGGGGAGGCTATAAGAATAGCTTAACATCGTGTAGAAGCAATCTTAAAATAGCAACATTCTAAAAATAGCGGGGAATTCCTGACGTCATACGTGTTTTCCGTACCTTTGCGCGGTGATAAGGCTAACGGTGTTCATCGAGGAATGAACTTCATTCGTCCGGTAAAGGATATTGAAGCAATGGAAATAGAGGTGTAAATATTTGACAGTATCTTATGGTAAGGTAAGAACGATCTACTGTTTACTTATGATTGAAAAATAAAATGTAAATTTACACAAGATATATACTTGTACGTAGCATCTTTATTGCATGTATCAACACGTTTTTTGAAATCATATTTCTGTGTTTAAAGGCATGACCTAAAATATGTTTTATGCAGGAAACTAAAAAGTAGTTTGTACACATGTTCTTACATAGTGACAAGTATATGAATTAAAAATATAATTCGTGTTTTTCTATATGCATAAAAGTCTTAAAATAGGCAAATTGTGAACATTAAAACACCAGACAAAAATATCCGCGTTGCTTTGTTTAAAAATGTTTAAAGTATTACATTAGCTAAATTGAGAGAAACAATGTCAGTTGTATACATATAATTAGGAACGCTGTTTACAGACACTGTTTTAACACTGACATCGGATGAACCCGAAGGAATTTATGATGTATATTGTGATTGAAATAAGTGGACTTTTTAATTGCTGCATTGCATTTTATGTATTGTTTTATTTATTTATTTATTAGTGTTAAACATTACGAATAAATGCATATATGTTAAACATAAAAAAGGAAAGCAAACTAAACAACAAAATGAACTCCCTAACAATACCGATTTGAGGATTCGAACCTACACCAAAGTGGCTTACTCGATCTAAAAATATAAAAACAAACAAGTTGTCTTATTCACTGCACCATCGGCGCTTATGTACAGACTTGTGCTAATTTATGACGGTGCATCTACTGAGATTGTAGGCATGACCTACTTAAATAACACAATATTACGGTCAAGTTCCCGGATGTGAATAGTATGGTCCCCTATTGTACTTTATACAACCCTTTGTTTTGACTCGGTTCAACATAGTTGGCATAACTGAACATCTGCAAAACATTTGCTAATATAGTAATTTTCCTAGTTATACTGTTTGTGTAATGACTTGCCATATTTCTCAGAATAGATCATATTTCTCTAAATAATGACAAACTTGTGTGAACTGCTTCAATAAAACCGAGGCTGCTTAGGCCATGCCAAATGGGAATTCTGTTAAGCGTATGCGTGCGCGTAGGTTTTAGAGTCCTCAGTCCAATAAAAAACAAATGTGTTTGTGGATTTTTCTTATATAATTTTGATGTTCCGAGATTTAGAAAATATAACTATATTTACCTAAAACTATAAACATTTATGTACTATCAAGTACTTATTTTTGTGAATACTAGTTAGGAGGGACATGTTAATATTACATGTACGTACGTTTGTTGATATTTTGCAGCATATATCTCCAAATTATTTTGTCTCATGTATGCCATTTATATACTGTTTAGTTCTATTATGATAGTATTACCAGTATAATATACTATCTGTTCATGCCTTGGTTCATGGTTTATGACACTTTTATCATTATACATGATTTATAACATGTACCGTCCATATATATGGTCAGTAATAGTCCATATTGTATGGAAGTATAGGTATTCTCATTATAATTGATTTACTCCACAATTACTTCTTACTTACACACAAATATGTTGTGACAATATTTTCATAGTTGTGTCATTAATACGATACATATTTTACGTGAAAGCACACATTTTTTATGACACCATATGTTTTAAGGCATGCTTAAAATAGTCAAAGTAAGTAATTCAGACCACTGTTTTATATTATGATGATGTTTTGTCCCAAAAATATATAAATAATGCATTGTTTTGTCGTAAAACATTTGTGTTTTCGGTTTGTGTGTTTTTGTGAATAGGTACCTAGGTTTGTCAAACTGGAGTTGACGCTTAACAAAATCCCAATTTGGCATGGCCTTATTTCTCTTGCAGGCTATGCTTCCTGAGGGATTTCCCTTTCATCAGTTTAATACAATAGTAGCCATAACGTGTTTACAATCACTCAAAATAGTTTGTGCCGGATTAAGTATATATCTCCTTACCCTCTCTTGAGATATTTGACCATATAAAATTATGTTTGGAAAAAGTACTGATTTGTCTGCACACATACAATCTGTTTTTACGTATCTTATACATACATGTCTTCATAATAATCGTCTTGCATTTGATAAAGTTTTTCAATTTGATAAAACGCGCAATTATTTCTTAAATTGTAAACGATTCGATTCCAACACGAAAAAAAGGCATGGTATGATTTACGATGGCCGTTGTCACTCATGTGTTAAATCAGTCAATCGCTTGCGAAATACAGAGGCTTGTAACAGGGAATCCAGAAACAACGATTTGGTGGACTGACCGCTGTGTAATGACCTAATCAGTTAAATGCGACATGCGCTAGTGGGCGTCAGTGGTGTTAGTGAAACTGCTTAGCAACGTACATGTAGATTGTAACGAATGTTATACTCTATTTCCCAATATTACAATATTAGTAACAGCGTTATCGTTTGCTTAATTGACAAGGATATTATGTTTAAATGTGAACATTCCAAAACACATACATGGCAATATGGTACTCAATGGACTTTTGTTTGCCAAGAAGCATCAAATTAAATTGTTTGCTTAGTATAGTCGAGTGAATGTCGTAACCATGAGCACTAAATTAAGCTTTGCGGTAAATGTTCGATCAGTATTACTACTGAAGTACAGACGTTGAAAACTTGGTACCAGATTGTGTCTTGCCTATAGGGCTAGATGTATTGTTTCTGTCCCTCACAGCTAATTGATTCCATCTGGACTAAGTAGTCGTTCGTTAATAATACAAGTGACGTATTACAACGCAGTAAATAAGTGAATCGCCACGCATTAGGTTAACAATGTTTATACAACATTTGATAGGAATTGTATTATTTTAAAACCTTTGATTTCACTAACAAACAAGATGCGTCAAATCATTTCTATCGAATAGAGCTGTCTGAAATTAAAAGCGTTGTTTCTCAAAATAAATGTGATCGGTTTCTTATATTACTCACACATTTCTTGAGAAAGGTACATGTACTTTGCTAATAACACAGGATTCTTTTTATATTGCTTTAATATCTTATTTGACAAGGAAAAACACACTGTTCCTGTATTTGCGACGTCCCTGTAGGGCTTTTAAAGATATCTTCCTCTGTTGTTGTAAACATGACGTACGTCAGCAGGAATGTGGTATAGACGTAGTTTATCATTGACGGGACTTCCGAAGTTCCAATGTACTTACTAAGTACAAATCTCTTACTCTGTTACAGAAACAGTTTCAGTGTTCACAAATGTTTTTCTAATCCAAATGTTACGGAAATAAGGAGAATAAATAAACACTTAATTTCATGTTTTATTCGAATGTAAATAAGAGTTAGATAGATATTATCCATCACGTTGACATTCAAACATATTCTCTGTTTGTTTTCGCATTGCCTTACTTTTATATTCTCTAACAAAAATCTGTTCAGTCAAACATTAAAGCGTTGTATTACGTGACAATAAAAAATCCTTATACTAACCATTGTATATATACAATATATTATTGAAATAAATAAATGTATAAAAAGGGTCTATTGTACAATTTTAACATATAAAATTATCACCAACATTACGATAACAAGCATTTAAAGCTGTATAAGCTCCTCGCGAGCAGGCTTTTAATTCAGTCTCGGACTGGGCCATTCTTAAGACGTTATACAATAGAACATGTGATGCTTTTTCTGCATAAAAATTACATTGAAATAAACAAACATTACCTTGATAGTTTTTAGCTATTTTGCGCACATAATAATAGTATGTGGTTTCTTCGAATATACCGTTATGATAAGGTGTTCTATCCTTATGTATGTACATTAACACAATAATACAATTAGATATTCTCCTGAAAACATGGTTTAGTCAACGACAGGGGTTGTCCGCAATCCATCTACAGTAAATAGGTATCATATGCCTTGACATCGTAGAAATATGACATATCTGTATGTTTTGTATGGTACTGTCATATAATAAATTTGAAATATAATAATGTTATCAAAAGCTAGACAATTAACTATTAGTCAAAGAAAAATAATGCCTAGATTGCATACATTTAAGTAACCCCAATTAACAATACAACAGCTATATGTTTTCAAAGCAATCGAGGTTGAATATTGTGTTGAAGGAAACTATAATGAGGACAAACACATACGCAACTTTTGCGTACAGTCTGGGTGTCCTTTTCCCCGCGAATGTGTCGTCAGGACAGTGGTGTAGGCTCGCAAGAATAATTCATATATTTTCCTTGTCAACCATGAAGAGATGATTAGGTTGTTGAGTCCCGTTTGCATGATGTAAACGCTTAGGAACTAGAGGTGACAGATGCAGATAAAGACAAATGACTTAGAGAAATAATCAGTAATAATTCCTTGCCTTTTGTTGAAAGACAATATTTGTGTAATGTCGAATGTTTTACCGGATGTCTTCAAATGAGCACTTCTTGTCTAGCACAGAGCACTTCGGTTTATCATACTTCTGTTCACCCAATATCTGATATAATAAGCGAATGACAGTATCAGGCTAAATTAATAACGATACGGTCCCAGTTCTGTATCAGCATGTATTTTGTATGGCTAATGAAGTAAAGAGGACACGCTTCTGCACGTATAATGTTATCAAGATATGTGACCTACAAACTACATATTGAACACTCTCGCCATTATTTTGCAATACATGGTTTCACACAGGACACATGATGTGCTATATTTTTGCAGTTTATTTCGTGCCATAATAACCTATTAATGATTTAAGAAAACAATAATTGAGCACTGTATATGAAAAAGTACATGTCGAACATTTCGTGAATACTTTAATACTCTTTTAATAATCGAATACAATTTAAAAAGACACTGTTAATACAGCTCCAGCATCCATTTACACTTCACACAGAAGGGTTGTATATGCTACAAATAACATTGAAAATAGTATTGAGTTCACATGCTATGTTGTGAGTTTCATGCATGTAGAGTTTATTTTGTTGGCTTCATTGGGTAATGATTTTTAAGAGAATTCTCATTTAAAAATCAATTTTTGCTTTCTCTTTTAACACATTTTTGTTCGCGTTGAAGGTTGCCTGCCGAAATGAAGTGAAAAAAGATGAGTTGGGGCCATTTGTTTGCGCACGAAATTATAATATACATTTTAAACAGCCTCTGTTTTGACCAGTATTTTTGAACGTATGATCGCTCCTCAGATTGATAGTTTTGCATCTGCACGCTTTGCTTACAATATTATCTTGTTCTTAATGCGTCAACATACTGTTGCACAGTATTGTTATGTCACAATACGTTTAATGCATGTTACTTTTACATACTTCTTTAATTTATTGTAATATCCCTATGATATTTGGATGATGATGATGTTAATGCTTTTAAAAAGACATAAATCTGAATAAGGCCGACATTCTCCTTAGGTGAACTACTTCTAATTAATTTTGCCCGTCTTTTGTATCATATGTATCTAATATTAAGTCACCTTGATGCACACGCTCATAAAGTATGCCCAACACACACCATTTTCACCAAGTGATCTTGCAAATCTCCACTAAATTTGATCAAGCTTTACGTTCGCGGCTGCATACCTTGGATACAAAAATATCATAATGGAGTTTACGATGTTTTTTTCAAAACTGTTTAGACGTCAAGGCAAATCTATTTCTGGTTTTATACTAAAAGGTTTGATAGTTTTAAACAAAGGTCTAAATATAAGCAGGTTCAACAAATGTACGGTATAACGTTAGTATTATTATATACCATAGTCACAATTTCAATGATCTGCGTGTCAGTACATTTCTTTCAGTAATGTTTTTCCTCTTTCTCCGAAATGTCTAAAATTTCACATTATCGCGCGATGCAGCTTTCCATGATTATTGTGCATCACCTCTTAATTTTGATCACTCACTTCCAATATGCATTTTAAATTAATATGTGTACTCAAAATATAATAATCACATATCAATTTAGGTTGCCATATCGCCGATTCCTACTTATATAATTATGTCAAATATCTAATTTACCTTTTTCTAAAAAACACCAAATGGTTTTTTGATTGTTCAGATATATCCGGGGTGAGATACGGTTTTATGTTTTTGTTGTGTAGCACTAGATATACAAGTCATAGTCACATTCTTGTCCCGTGAAGCCATTGTTTAAAGGACGAACTAGGATGTAGTGCCTTTGTGCTCGTTAACCATCATAACTGCATCAACCCGATTTACAAAATCAATGTTGATGTCTTATGCCCTTTCAACTACCGTTTAAAGCAAACCAATTTAACTGCAATGAAAAGTAAACAGGCAACATATCAATCACATTTGGGTCAAGTCGTTAAAGTAAAGTGCTATCCCTCTACATAATTCAGAATCTTGACACATTACCAACTCACTAGAGTATTTCCAGATAAATTGTTTTTACACAATGTCCATGACAATTGTTGTACAAAAGAGGACACATCCGTGCCTAATTGCTTATCAATAAACATGTAGCTTGTTCTACATCTCACACACGATTTTGCCATATTGGTAATATAATTATAGTAGTTACCTGCTTAATTTGCGAAAGAAACACGTTTTATGTGAGGTGGTATCATACACTGAACAACTTTTCTAATTGGTCACTTTTCATTTTGCTGTTTTCTAGACATCCACAAAACCGATGTCGTCAAATTTTTCATCGTTTTATAAAGACGTATGTTCGTACTGAAATCCGTTAAAATTAGCCAGTTTACTTTCACGTAGTGTTGTGGAGTTATATCCTTGCTGGTTTTCACATTTCCGGTATGACGTCACCATTTTAAATACACAAATGGTTAAACATTGGTTTGTTATGTTCTACAAGGTATAATTTAGCATAAACATCGTTTTCATTACGTACGTTTTAACCATACGTGATTAGTTAAGTAATTAATTGGGTCATCCTTCTACTAACATTATATTTAGCGAAACTAAAATTACTCTGTGTGTACAATAAAGATTTTGAAAATTTGAATTAGTCTTTTTGCTTTTTTAAAGCGTAGGTCACGTCAAACATCGACGTCAAAACACGTTGATGCGTGACATTAATTCATCGAAACATATACTAACAGACTCATAATAAACTGTGCTTTAATATTCGACACATTATGTATCAGTTTAATCATTCGAAAACTTATCCACTTTATATTAAGTGATCAGTTAGAAAAGTTGTTCAGTGTTTAGTATGTACCTAGTGAACTTGCCGATATCAGACGTCTTGTGGTGCTTTATGGTCAAGTTACATTTGGTTGAAAATGCTATAAATAAATGGATTAGGCTTATATTGTCGGGTGACAATCACATCTAGCATATACAAAAGCAAGTGTTCATGTACTTCATGCTTGTGATAAACCTTATCACACAAACAAAGACAAACTTCAGTAATGGCAGGAGATTGGAATGTTGTGGAACCATGCATTGTAGTATTGATAAGCACTTAGAAATGATGTTTCATGTTACCGTTAAGCTACAGCAATATGTAAAATAAATGACTTTTCCGATATAACTTTTCCGATATTTACTATGTTACTAAATATTGTTTTAAAAATAATACGTCACCCTGTCTTCTTTATGTCCCTCATAAAATTCATACCTAACCAATGCTTAAACTTTGTTTTACCATATTAAAAACAAGGTTTTTTCAAGCCTATTAAAGTATATAATTTGTTCTTGGTTCATTGCTTTCAAAATATATAAAATGACACACTTTACTAAGACAACACGTCAAATCGTCTATGCACAAGTGAACATTGTTTTGTGGTTTCAGTAAAGTGCTGTTCCAAAATAAACGGTTTTGTAATTGGAACGTACTTCCTACCAGCATTTGTTAAGTTTGTTGAACACGCATGGGTAGAACTCACTACTTCAGAAGATACTTATACCTCCGGAACCACTGTTATGTGTGTGTGTGAAGCTATTCGCATAACATGCAGCAAAAGCGTCGCCATCTTCGTCTTGTTTACTTAATGTGCAATTTGAATGCCTCAAGGTCACATGGTAACACAGATCATTTGCATTTTGTAAATATTCAGTTATACATGTATATTAATTTTTATAGCTCTTTTGTAAGAACCAAATAAGAAATGTTTTATGTTTATTATATGCAGTTCATATTGGTAAAACAAACACCTCTTAAATGACGTTGTTCTGCACCATTGTTTTTTTGTAATAAGCAGAGCTGATTTTGTAAATCATATTTCCTTGACTTAATATAAAAAAGTTTTTGTAATAATTCAGTAGCGTGTAAAGTGCATATATTCTACCCATTTGTGATAAGACTGAGGATTAATGTTTAAAATATATTTTAGTAGATCGTTTTATTAGCACGTGCACATGGACTGTTTGGTTAGTTTGTATCACGGCGGTCAGTTAACAGTCATACACTTGTCATTTTGAGACCTAAGTGTTACCGGTAATGCGTGCACATACTTGTGTCAGTAATAGGCATCAGCCGTACACAAGTCATTTCAGGCGTACGACTGTCAGAATAATTTCTTGACCAAATCACTTCACAATTGGCCTGAGCTCATTTTAACGGGTACCGAGTGCTAATAATCCTGCCATTCATTGACAACTGCCCTCAGTGTTATTGCGAGAAATACAATACCAATAGAACTCATTGCATTTCCAAATCTCCACAACTTGTATGTTTCCGGGTCGGGGTTGTGTCCCCAATCATTGGATTGGTTTGAAACCCTCTGAGCAGTCTGGCTAGGCGAATAACAGAACATTTTAGTGTGAGTTGAACGCTGTGATTAAATAACAAGCTTTCTGTGTTTGTTTGAAATAGATCACAAAGTATGGAGCAATAAGGTGCACTAAATATTTTCAAGAACAACTATCAATTAAAAAGTTGATAAAACTCTAGTTTTCCTAATCGAGATCCTTTAAATCCAAAATAATCTGTTTTTGAAAGTAAGGAACAATTCACATTAAAAAGTAACACTATTTTGTGATAAGAAGATACTGTTTGCCTGAGAGAACGTTATTATTTCTCGTGTGATGTTTAAGTAATTACCAACGATTTAATGTGGAACACAATTACACCTGTCTTACTTTCATTTTCATAAATCATAATGTGGCTCCAGTTGGACACATTTTATCAGGTTAGTGATATGCTTTATCAGAAACATGTGCTAGGCAAGTTCAGATGTTTATGCGTAGACTACACGCGTTCTTAAAATAACTCAAAAGTAAAGTAACAATTGGGTTTATAGTTTAAACATAATTTTGTCGGCACCCATTCGTGTAGTTTCTTACGAGACAACGGCTTACCACAGACACACAATTAAATAGTTGTCAGTTGCATGTGAAGGCATTTCCCGCAGACAAGCTATATGGTCGTCAATGGGATAAGGTTTTCACCCAAAGGAAATCGTGTCTTGTTTTCAGTCGCTTGGCTTTTCCTTTATCGCGCAAAGAGAAAGGATGCGTAAAATCACAAATTTCAACCATCATACTTATTGTCTAATTATGACAATTGTGATTTTGTCTTACTTCTTTGTTGTAGGGTTAAAGCGAACAAATGAGAATTGAGCGATTTGAAAGGCGACATTACTTATTATTTCACTACGATATAATTAAATGCAAGTTGACAAAGCTGTCCTGTACTTTGCGTGTAAGAAACGACGGAAACCATTTTAATATTAGATCACACAATATTTTTAAGATAATAAATCAGTTAAGCAACGAAGGGTTTGTTTAGAACACGTGTCTGTTGTTTTTATCAATAGTTCTTTGAAGTATATAAACTTTTTGAGCTATAAAATTCAACATGTTATAATTGCAAACGCACATCAAGCAGTAGCAGGGATTGTTTGCGAAACGATCGACTGTTTGCTTCGTAAGACTGTCAGATATATCGCGGCGTTCAGTTCACTTCCCAGCGTTTCTATATTTAGTGGTATTAACCATATAACTCCGCAAGCGACTGACTGTTTCCTCACGTGCGTCAACTGTAACTAAACCAGATAATACAATTTCCTTGTTGATTGATTGAATGGTGGATTTTCAACATTTGGTTAACTTTTTCAGCGCATCGATACGAATAGATAAAACATGTTCGAAAAGATCATGTACAAAAGGCTTTTCAATATTTGTACAAGAACCGTATTTTATGTCTAAATTACGGCTGTGCATATAAAGCTGATGTGGCATGTTTGCATTTTCTGTTATTTAAATTAAGCGTTGTAAATTGTTCTTAGCGTCATAATGGATTGCTTAAACATGATTGAGCCGGTAGAGAAAGACATGCAATTTTAGAGGTTGTAATAAACATTACAGATGTATTATAAAACGTTTTATACAACACTCTTGGCCGGGAATGTTAGTCACGCTTTCTTATAAATTATCGCAATGATTCCAGTAGACACTGCCTAGTTATCCAAACGTGTTGATTTCCAATAATGGAGCTGCTGTTGTGGATTGACATCTCATATTAAAATCTCTACTTACTAAATACGAGGGTGTTTAAATTGAAATGCAATTCCAAGAATATCTAAAAAGGATTTGTTAATTTCTATATTTACATTCAACAAGCATTTTGATAAGGAAAACGATTGCGTTCATGAGCATGTAATTACAAAGCCTCATCACTGGCGTAGACTTTTCATAACATTCTACATTGTGAACTTTTTATTATT
>Ga0224511_10004104_pt1 | contig 10862 bp, 5 predicted proteins | sample SF_May12_sed_USG_2_FD_169988 | JGI IMG/M metagenome (GOLD analysis project Ga0224511, IMG submission 169988) | Sediment microbial communities from San Francisco Bay, California, United States - SF_May12_sed_USGS_8_1 | ecosystem: Environmental > Aquatic > Marine > Sediment | place: USA... | reverse complement strand
ATTGACCCTAAGCCCCTCCAATTAACGGATTAGCAAGCATGCGCTGACCTCGCTAAAGGCTTTAATTCGAAGTAACAACGAGGTAGCATAAAATTGGGTGGCCGAATATTTAGAATAAAAAATATTATTTGAAATCTTGTGATCGAATTTTAGAAGCACAAAAAATAATTATTTTGGGAAAAATAGAGGGTGATCGAATATTTAGAGTGATCGAAAATATAGAAGAAATACGGTACCTTATTTATATAACAAGCACCAAGCCCTAGATTTGCAGTTTACTGAAATTACACTGACATACCAACATGGATATTACAATGGCTGTACAAAATAAATGTATTAGCTCAGCTAGTGTATGCTAGTATTTGTCTGTGATTTTGCAATAAAGTTGAGATTATTCTAAACCAGAGCCATGTATAAACCACAATCCAGACTTGTCCTATTTTCCTGTCACATCCCTTCATCCACCCTACAGCACCCTACTTTCCCTTTGCACTCAGGTGGCCCAGTCGGGTGTCGACATGTGCATTGTGGGATTTATGGGCCTCGATGTCCCCGCCCCTGCCGGACCACTGTGGATCCTGGGCGACATCTTCATCGGCCAGTACTACACAGAGTTTGACATGCAAAACAATCGTGTCGGGTTTGCCACCTCTGTTCAGAATGCAACTGAGAGCAAGAAAGTGGACGCCTTTGAGATGTATAGACTGCAGCCTGCACGCCTTGCACATCCGTCTGTCACACAAAACTAGCTGCTTTGCTCAAGTTAAAAACAATAAAATTAAGCCAGTTTTCTCTGAGAATTTGTGTGATATTACTTGTTTCAAAATGTTAAAAGCGTTGATAAAATCAAAGTTGAAGTATAAAAAAAATATAACACAGATATATTAAAGTTATGCTCATCATTTTTATGAAATATTGTTTTAATAATTAATTTAATGTTGCAACTTATAACCTTTTATTAAAAATAAAAAATAAACAGTTCATCCATAGCAGAAATAAATAGAAGCACTACTGTCTTGTATTCTACACATATATTCTTTATACATAAGCTTGGTTAATATTTCTCAGAAAAATGTAATTTGAAAAAAAAGTGTGTTGAAGTGGAATCTCTGTATTGCTTTGTTTTGAATGTATGGTAGATCTGTTTTGTTTGTGTTTTTTTTTCTTAATTACGTATCATGTAAATATTTGGCTGTAAGTTTTCTGTCATTATTACTGTATATTTTGCTGTAGCTGTTGAATATCATTTTATGATGTACAATGTTTTGATGAAATCAAGAGTATAAAAATACACCCTGCACAGTTTGTTCCTTATATTTCCCATCCCTTACCTACCATCAAATCGACAAGTAGTAAAAATGCAGCTTTAAACCAAACACATTCTAGTTAGTTGAACTGATGACTGTTCTTAACTTTTAATTTACTTCAAGAAAGCATTTCATTGTTTTATGCATATAATTTACCTGCAGTCCATTTAATGATGACTTTTGTTAAGTCTGTATTCAGATATTTGTTCACGGTTCGATCTGACCTAGCAGTATTTCTATGACCTTTTAAATTATCTTTTTTTTCCTGTATAACATCAACATGTTGGGGATATACATGTAATACACTTTACCTTGTCATATAACTAAAAACTTGTCAGCATGTGACATTCCTCTAATGTTTTTGACACCCCTTAATTTAAGGTCAAGGTAACACTCAGTCAATTTTATACCGAGCGTAATTTTGTGGGGACATTTTTATTTTTATACAGTAATAAAACACGATTTTAAGTGAATTATATGGTTAAGAAAGAGCTCGGGTCATCAAACCCTACATTGACATATGATCAATTCATAATTTCATGTAATGACTGTGATGCTGAGCAGGTAAGCCAAGCTGGTCAGACCCAGTGTATCAGCGGTTTCCTGGGCCTCGATGTGCCGCCACCAGCGGGCCCTCTCTGGATCCTGGGAGATGTCTTCATCGGTCAGTACTACACCGCGTTTGACCAGGACAACAACCGAGTGGGGTTCGCTACTGCCGTGCAACCATCTGACTAGACTGCTCAGTGACTGTCTGATTTATTTGTACCATGGCATGAACTTAATTATTTGTGTTTCAACAAATTCAAGTACATGTCGATGACAATCTCTTATGCTACTAGATTTTGTGCATATAGGGCAATAAAATATTTTAAAACTATTTACATTGTTGTGATAACCTTTTTTAGACTATTCGAATGATAGATAGAGCCATTCTGGTTACTTTTTTGTTGGTGTTGGCTCCTTGGTTAAGATGTTTTATGGAATTTGACATTTTCTCAAGAAATATCAATGATATAACAATGAAACTTCATAGACCGGTTAAGCATTAATAGCCGAGGACAACTAGCAAGTTTGTTAATACTCTGGCATGCATTTAGACCTAGTTTGACTTCGTTTTGGTTAAGAATATTCATGAAATGTGTTATCTCATAAACAACAAATGTTTTAATATTAAAACTTCATATACGAAGCATCAATATCTAAGGACTCTTACCAGGTTTGATTACTCCGACTTGCATTATGCCTCTTCTTCTTTAAAAAATACTGATATTTTATCAATCACTCACTATTTTTACATTTTTACTTCATAAACTTACTAAGTACCAATATCCAAGTTTGATAGCCCTAACATGCATTTTGACCAAGTTCTGCCCAATATTCAATTTAGAATTTCTTGGTTAAGATCTTTTATGTAATGAGATATCACATAATGCTAAAAGTCTTGTTCATTTAAATGTTACAATCTAGCTCATCATTAATGTTTTATACTATCTACTGGGTTGAATAATTTTGATATGCATTTTGATGAAGTTATGCCACCTTTTGGTACGGGCGTTTCTTAAAATAAGATTTATCATGCACCACCTTTGCTATCACATTTCACCTTTAGTTAAACGTATTCAACCGCACTGATGAGGTGGCATTAGCCTAAAGTGTAGTCCTTTGAATGCTCTTGTTAAATAGTCCAAGTGAAAAGAAAATAACAAAAAATTAAAGACACAATTTTTTTGTTTCATTATTTGTAACAAATTATTGCAACAACATACTAAACACTCCCACAGAACAGGGTTGTACAGTACAATCAACACTAATTAACAATTTTGTTGCACTGTACTTCAGCTAGCGGTGTAAGCATGATTTTATTCCATAAAAAAAACATGAAATAAGTTTACCATACAAAGTTCATTTACAGTGATAACACACTTTACAAGTAACTTGTAATAAAGTCTTGGGGTTCAGAGCAGCTGGACTTTCTTTAAATATAATGCCAGCATGACATTTAAAAATATGTTTAACTTATCTACAAATAACATATAGTACTTTTTGCCATTAGAGATTTAAAGAAATATCAGGGCTACGCTGAACATCTAGCAGAACTGTCCATAACTGCAGCTGGCGTTCATGCACTCAGATCAGGCAGGCTAGGCTGTGTAAGCCGGACGTCTTTCTCCTCATTACGTGTGTGCTTTTTCAACATGTCCATTATCTCATTATCATACTCGGCTGGAGTTGGCTTTGTACCTGAAACATGACAACATTTCAATAAAATTCCAGCAATAGTTGAGAGAAGTTGCAATAACATGAGATAAAGACAACTCTTGCACCTCCCAATTCCTGATGCAAATTTTAATAGAAGTTAGGATTATTAATGATACCTATAATTCATAATTTTGGTTACAACTTGTCTTCTTTAATTGATAAGAAAGGTTTTGTCGAACTTCCCAAATTTATGAATTGTTATCATTTTCAGGCAAAGTTGGGGCCAATATTTAGCTTCATTACCAATGGCAAGAAGTATTTCAAGTGCCAATTAAAAATGAAAATTTCAAAGCCTTTTTTTTCAACCAAAGATTCCAAAAACAGGTCTTTTTTCACGCAAAAATTTCCCAATCATAAAGGTCCCAGCCTTAATGAAGTGTAAAAAAACACTGGATGGAAGTCAAAAATGTTTTTGGCACATACTGTTGTTGTATACTTTTTGAACATACATTAGTACATGTGTATTAGAATGGCACACCCATCAAGTTTATGTTTTTGAAACATTTCTTAAGCTATTATAAATATCAATGTGTCTTACATGTGATCCAATAATAGATTTCCCAGTCATTGGTAGGTTTGTTGATAAGAGTGTCATACATGGCCAGCTGCCCTTCTGTAAGCTTCTTCAGATACTCAGCAGCAAAGGTACTGAAACAGAATTATACTGGTACACTCTAAATATAAAAGAGCACAGGTTGTGTACATAATTTTAATAGAAAAAAACATTCAAGGTTCATGTTTTTTTGAGAAAAAATAATTGAAAATTAGACACAGTTCATAGTTTTGAAATCCTTCATGTATAGTATATTATAAGTTGACCATAATTATCTCTGGATAGGGGTAAGGTAATTTGACACTAGGTATGCCAGGATATTAAAAAAAGTAAAAAAACTCTTCAAAATTATACAGAAATTGTCATCTTTATAAGACTTTTTGAACTTTAAATCTTTAAATAATTAACACCTTAATTCCTCTTTTTTTTATAAATAAGTATGACAGATACATTTTGTTTACTTAGACATATTTGCATAACAACAATTGTTTGAGTTGACACCTCAAAAGGAGACCATTCTCTGTCATGCCTCTTTTCCTGCTCTGGTAGAGCAGCCGTGCACGCTTCTGTTCTAACGGTTCACTGCTGCTGCGTTCCTGATATGAAGGGATTGGAGGAGACATATCTGGTGGATCAACGATGCCAGACAAGCGTTGCTGATTGCCAGGTACCCCTCGCATATGTTGGTGCTGTTCAAAGGCAAATAGGATATCTGATAAATATAGGTCTAAAATAGTAATTAAGTTCTTTCTTTTTTTGATCATTTTTTTTGGTCATTCTTAACACGAATTTCAAAAAAAAAGTAATTAAGTTCTACCCTTAAAATTAAAAACTTTTTTTAGGTTTACATGACAGGGCAAAATAATTGGTGGTTTTATACCTAGAAGGAACATGTTGCAAATATTTACTGAACCTAACTTTCCTAAGATAACTGAGTCTGACAGTCTGAGAGTAGATCTCTGCATAATTATGACCTGTCAGATAGTCAATTTGACTTGTCATTGTAAAAAAATATGACATTTTGAAAGTTTTTGTATGATTATTAATAAAAAATAAAATTAAATGATCTACCTGCAGTCTTGAGAGCACACACCATGATCTTGAACCTAAAATCTTCCTTGCAGCCTGAAATGACATTTTGTTACATAAATTTTAGTTGTCTCCCATCCCCTGTGAAAATTAAGTCCCTTGTTTTTTAACCCAAAGAAAAATATTTTTCTATTGAAATTATGCTTCAACTTTATACTGCCAAAAGTCAATACTGACTACAAACATGTATAAAAAGAACTTTGATATATACATCTGCGATATAGGATATAAGCCAAATACAATTATAACACATTATAAATAAGAAAATATGAGACATCTATTTATTTCAGTTCAAAAAGCCTAAAAAGATAAAAACGTTGAGTGTCGTTTTCTTTTCTGTAGTTTATTGTGCAAGCGTCAAGTTAACAAGGATCATAAATACCCGGTAATTTGTTCATTTGTCACATAAAAGTTGTTTTCGGAACTATATCACAACCTGTTTGCTAATAGTTCGTTGTTGCTTTGCTTTGTAAGTCTTTTTTATTTGTATGCAATATTTACTGACTGTCACGAGGTTAACTTAATGAGTATGATAGTGTATCTATGTTTGGTTATGACAAATTGTCATGTTGACTGCTCCTTGTAACAGAGTTCTATGTGAACACAATCATTACTTCATGAATTGTTCCGTTCAACTGTTAAATGGGACTTTGATTTTGCTAGGGTTAAATAAATTTCAGTCTCTGTGTATTGTCTGCTTGTAGTGATGGACTTGAATGTGATTGTTTTACAATATTTACATTCACTCCGTTCTTAGTTTTTTTAAAGAAAAAATAACTCATTTTGCGTAACCTGCATGGCTCTTACATGCAAAAATGACATCATTTTTTTTGTTAAGAATTCTTAAAAACAGATTTAAGAGAGCTAAAACATTTAAATAAACTCCAACGAAATGTAAAAATAAGGAATGATTCTAATTTTGATGCTGCTCATGCAATTGGAACACCCCAAAAAGATACACATTAATAATGCCTTCAGCGGGATTATATTGCAAAGTATTTAAACTCATAAATTATTTTTTTTACACAGAAAAATGGCTTTTGAGTTTGGTTTCCAAAACTTCGGAGATGAAGAAGAAGATGATGACTTTGCTGGACAGGTATGACATTAGCCATTAAATTCAATACAGTGTTTACAAGAAATTGCGTGAAATATTATTTATTATGTTTTTCTGTAACATGAAAGGTAAATTTTGTAAGTGCTTAAAAATTTATCAAAAGCAATCCTTTGTTGAGAAACTAATTAAACAAATAAAACAATCTGTTTGGATAAAATTAATTCATTTTTGTCTTGTTGTAATTTTGTAAATTTTTGTATTTTTCTTTTTTATTTCTCCCACAAATAACAAACTTTGCTTAATGAACCATACCTATGTAACTATGATGCAGTGGAAGGGCCTTGGGTTGCGCGATGGACTCATCCTGCTGGTCGACTGCACCAAGGAGATGTTTGATGTAGACAATGAGGACGAGGATGAGAGTCTCTTTCAGCTCTGTATTCGGGTATGTTTTTTTTAATTATTATTATGAGTAATGCTACCAGTGAAACATATAGAAACATGCCCAGATCATGAAATGCTATGCTGTCACATTATCTCTAAATCATATTCAACCTCAAAATATACAAGCATGTGGTCCTGTGACTGCTCTTGTTTATTTAAACTATTTAAAAACATTCAGTCCATACAATTAGATGCACCACACTTTTCTTAAATGTACACAGTTTAAGAAAAAATAAAAAATCTGCTTCACCCCCTTTTAACACTCTGTTGAAATGATGTGAGGGGTGTTTCATGCTTTATTGCAGTGCTGTAAGACAACACTTCAGAACAAGATTATCAGCAGTGAGAAGGACCTGGTTGGGATTGTCTTTTTTGGAACAGTATGTAATTTCTCTATTTTATTTTGTTTCAAAATGATATTTTTTTATTTTGCAGAAAAAATACAGTATTAACTTATTTTATAAACCCATTTAACCTGTTGTTAAAAAGTTAATGCCAATTACATGTATTACTGTTAGCTAACCTGAGCTAAAAGAGCTCAGTGTGAGCTTTTGTAACCAGGTTCCTCTGAGACCTCTTATTTTAATTTAATACAGTGTCTAATTCTAGTACATAATTTCAGGAAAAGAACAAGAACCCAAATGATTTCAAACACATCTATGTCTACCAGGTTTGCATCATTTTCTTGTATTACAATGTTTTACTTATTACTGATATAATGAATTGTAACAAAGCTCTACCTTCATTTGTAATAAACTAAAGCAGGTGATATGTATGTATAAGTAATGTGCTTGTGTGATTTGCTGTGACCTGCCATTGTAAGGCCTGTGTGTGCTGCAGGAGTTGGACCAGCCAGGGGCTCCCAGGATCCTGGAGCTGGAGGACATGTGTGAAGGTACACCCACATACACACATCTGTACTGTGCTGACTAAAGTACATGTAAAAGCATTTTTTGCTAAACTATTCTTGGCACAAGAAAAACACACACTTAAACACTTTTTCGTCCAATATTTGTGTCACCAGTTTGAAGAAGAAAACTATATATAGGGATCACTTTCGTCTGTCCATCAGTGTGTATGTTGGTCCGTCGTGTAAATTAAACATTGACTTTTGTGCCAATGCACATTACAATACCAGGAGTGATAATGTCTGGGTTTGAAGCAGCAATGAAGCTTTGCCATTTCTTAGTATTTCTTCATCATACTTTCAAATTATATTGCTTCTGACAACACAAACCCGATGCCAAATTTGTTAGGTCATAATCACATTTGCTAGAGTTTTGTCCCTTTTTGTTAACTTCTTTGTTATTCTGACAACGCATCTAAGGGCAACACAAGTATTCAACTGAACACTCATCTAGTCTTACTAACATAACAATTTGGGGAGATAAGTTACAAAGATGTTGTCAGAAGGCCACACAGTGAGCACTAGCTTATTATTATACAACCTGCTCTGTATTTGAAATTTTTGTTTACATTAAAAAATCAGTGATGAATTCTAGTCATCAAAAATCAATTCAATGTTGATTGTTTTCAGAAAAGCACAAAACATTCACAGTTGATTTTGGTCACAGCCCTTCCTTTTCTTTGAGTGAGGCTTTGTGGACCTGCCAAAACATGTTCGCCAATAGGTAAAAGAACCCACTTGCAGATTTTCCATTTTACAAAAAAACATTCAAATTCATTGGAAGAAATGAAACTGTATGCAGTATAAAATTATGTGAATATATATAATAATGACGTTTTAAAGAAATAATGCTTTTAGCATTATTGCATCACAAGTTCCACCCTGTGACCAATGGGCTAATTAATGAATATGGTTGAAATGTTATCTTATTTTAGCACTACTTTAAAGGTTGATTATCTTCCAGAAAAAACCTATTCAGTAGGAATGTCTGCATACAGTATCTTTCTGGATAAATTTGTTTTCATAGAGATTTAATAGAACATTTACATATGTTTATGGCAATACAAAAAAAGATGTTTATATATATTTAATAGTTACACCTTATCCTATCTTGAAAATCTAGACAGGCCTATGTGTGCTTCAGCTCGCAGAAAGTGAACTCCAAGCGTATTCTGCTGTTCACATGTAATGATGATCCCCATGCTGGCAACACACAGCTGCAGGTAGGTGGGAACACTGGGATGTACAACCATACTTACTTACTTGGTTACTTGGTTAATCAGTCACTTTGTCCCTTAGGCATGACTCCCAAATTCTTCTTGAATGAACCAATACTTGGTGCAGTAACTGTTTTATCACTGAAGTTGTTTCACGAGTCCACAACACGGTGAGCAAAAAAGTTTTTTGCAAAATTATTGTTAACTTGCACTTTGTGTAACTTTAGTTGATGACCACGTAATGCGCGTGTAGGGCGTATCATTTCTTCTTTTCTCCAAGCTATCCAACTGGATAGGCTCATGACACAGCTAAACAGCGGTCCTGCACTTTTTGAAGTTTGTTTATATCTTTTAGTAGATAAGGATTCCATATTACTGCAGCGTACTCCAGTAACGAACGTATACATGAAGTGTATAAAATTGTCACTTTCTTAGAAGTTAGGTTAGAAAAACATCTTTTCACTAAGCCGACTCTTTGAGACGCTTTCATAACTATATTACTAATATAGTTAAGAAAGCGTCTCAAAGGTCACTCTTTGTCTGACCGTACAAAAAGCTGTGCAAAACCCTGAAATAATTTATTTCAATCTTAAATCCGGCACCAAGCAGCTTTTACAAACACCACCCATACATATTGTTACTATTCTAAATAGGTCAATGTTCATCCACTATAATTTTCTCACATTATAGACACACCTTCAATTTACCTTGCAGCGTCAGGCGCGCACAAAAGCCAGTGACTTGAACGAGACGGGGATTGACCTGGAACTGATGCACCTTCAGCTGCCTGGACACAAGTTTGACATCAACAAGTTCTACAAGGTGAGGCTGACTACTTAAAAGACTTGTTGTACAAGTGCATGGTTAATCTGGTATGGGGATTTTGTGGGGCGTGTTGAATATTGATATCTGTCGGAGATTCATGGTAATGGATTGCTTGTTAACAGTAATGTGTCAAACCCATTTTCTTTACATTTGTCTGAGAAGAATTGAAAATAATAATAAAAAAAAAATTCTGTAGGTTGTTATGATGTGAAGAATTACAGTAACACAAAACACACTCTGAGTGATTAATTATGCATAATTATTTGATATATTGACCACTATTATTTGCATTTTGTGGCAAAAAAAGTCCCAAATCGCAATATGATAAGCCTCATCCAGTTCATATTATTATAGTGTGTGTGTATTGGCTGCAGGAGCTGCTGTACTCGGATGAAGATGAGACGACAGAGCTGGCAGACCCAGCAGAGAAACTGGAGGAGCTTCTCACCAGGTACACAGTAATACAGTGACGGTTGACAGTGTTAACTTGCAATGTTTAAGTCATTCTGCATTGTGCTAGATGTGAAAACACATTGACACTCGTCCCTTATCTTAAATTGGTGCCACCAACTTTGATTGATTCTGTGTTTTTCTCAGGGTGCGTTCAAAGGACCACAAGAAGCGTGCCCTACGTCACGTGACCCTACAGCTTGGAGAGGGGCTCGAGATGGGCATCGGAGTGTAGGTTCCATCTTTTAACTGCCACTGCTTTATGTACTTATAGTTGGAGTATAATAAAACTTATTTTGTATTTATTATATATTTGTATTTACATTTACCTCTATATAATTTTCTCTCCATGGCAGAATGACATAAATATGTAGCTTTTTTCACATAATAAAATGTAACATGTTTTATATGATGTGATAAAAAGAAATATTGCATCAGGCCAAGGGCAATTTTGTTTGCTTCAATTGTCAACTGATTCATAATTACCATGAGTTAATTAAATGCACATTTCTTTGTATTGTTGGACAGAACATAAAATTTAACTCTTTTTTAGCTCACCTGAGCATGAAGTGCTCAGTGAGCTTTTGTGATCCTTCAATGTCCGGCGTCCGTCGTCCGTCCGTGCGTGCGTGCGTGCGTGCGTCCGTGCGTCAACAATTTCTTTAAACAACATCTCCTCTGAAACCGCTCATTGGATTTTGACCAAACTTCACAGGAATGATCCCTGGGTGGTCCCCTATCAAAGTTGTTC
>Ga0224511_10004103_pt1 | contig 10862 bp, 8 predicted proteins | sample SF_May12_sed_USG_2_FD_169988 | JGI IMG/M metagenome (GOLD analysis project Ga0224511, IMG submission 169988) | Sediment microbial communities from San Francisco Bay, California, United States - SF_May12_sed_USGS_8_1 | ecosystem: Environmental > Aquatic > Marine > Sediment | place: USA... | reverse complement strand
ATGAGGTATGCGCAGCGCCTTGACCCCCTTTCGCATCTGCTCCGCCACCTGCTCGGCGCCTTTGGAATCCATGTTGGGCAGGACTATCACCATCTCCTCGCCCCCATACCTTGCCACCAGATCCCCCGGACGACGAACCACCTTTTTCAGGGCGGCGCCCACCTGGACCAGACAATCATCCCCCTCCTGGTGGCCGTAGGTGTCGTTGAATGGCTTGAAGTAATCTATGTCAATAAGGATCAGGGACAATGGAGAGGGGGATCTGCCTCTGCTGGCCCGTTTTAATTCCGCCTCCAGGGTTTCATCGAAGTGGCGGCGGTTGTATAGCCCGGTCAGCCCGTCTTTTTGCGATATCTCCAATAGCGCCTCTTCCATGCGTTTGCGCTCGGTGATATCGCGCACGGTTCCCTCGATGCCGGCGGGCTCATTTTTGTCGTTGTAATAGTAATGGGCGTTGGTGGCGGTCCATACAGTTCGCCCGTCCTTGTGCCGTATCAACGCCTCGAAGTTGCGGCAAACCCCCTCGGTCTCGCGCAATGATTCCATGAACCGCTCCATATCCTCCGGCAAAGCGAAGAGGCTGGCGGTCTTTTTCCCTTCCATCTCTTTTTGCGTATAACCAAACACATCCTCCACGGATGGGGAGGTTCTGATTATCTCCCCTTTTTCATTGGACCGGAAGAAGACATCCTGCAGGTTGTCTATCATCTCCTCCAGTTCGGTTTTCGCCTTTTCCAGATGTCGGTTCGCCAGCCTGGCCTGCTCATTGGCCTCCCGCAGTTTATCCTCCATCCTCTTGCGCTCCGTCACATCCCTGGCGGTCCCCTCCACCCCCGTCACCTCGTCAAGCTCGTTGTGGAGATAGTGGGCGTTGATGGATATCCAGATCGCCTGTCCATCCCTGCGTGTCACCCGCGCCTCGAAGTTTCGCACCACTCCTCCGGAGGATTTCAAGGCGGCCATGAACCTTTGCCGCTCATCAGGATCGGATATCAGCTTATGCTGTTTGAGTCGTAGAATTTCCTCCTGGCTATAGCCGAACACATCCTCCACCGAGGGGGAGGTCCTGGTAATATCCCCATTGACGCTGGCCCGGAAAAACACATCCTGGAGGTTGTCTATCATTTCCGACAATTCGTTCCGGGCCGCCTTGTGCCTGCCATTGGCCATGGCGGTCTCCTGATAGGCGTCCTTGAGCTTCCTTTCCGCTTTCTTGCGCTCCCGTATCTCCGCTTCCAGCGCCGCCACCAGCTTCGCCGAGCCGATGTGGGAAACGTGGTTCCTGAATGTCGCCACCACAAGAACCACCATGTAACCTAACACTCCCATCGCCAGGGAGATGTGGAACCTGCCTCCCAGGGAAAACAGATACACTATCCCCGGCGCCAGGACGGGGATGACAAAGGCCAGGACACCCCGTCTTAGCACCGAGTATACGGCCACTGCCCCGCCAGCCAGCCCCACCAGCCACAGAGTTACTATCACCTGGTACAGGGGGGCCTCGTCCGGAAAAAGAACGATCCCCCCGCCACCCCAGGCCACTGCCTGCAGAAACAGACCCGCCAGAAACAACCTGCCCCACATCAGGATCTGCTGATCAGGGGGAGCCTTCCTTTTGAACAGGATGGAAAGGTATAACCGGGCCAGGGAAACGAATATGATCCCTGTGATGGCCCCGAATATCCGGTTGTGGGGGGTGGAATCCCAGAGAATGAAAATCAGGAGTCCCCCGGCGAACAGGGAGGTGATGATGGCCGCTGGCGCCTGCCGGTATGCTGCCCGCGTTTGATGGTTATATATGCGCGACTGTTGGTCAACCATTTCCAGAAACCAGCCTTTTCATAAATTTGCGCGCCCCTGCGGATTCATTTATCGTCCCTTGTGGGCCAAATGGGGGACCCAACTGGTTGGGACCCAACTGGTTGGGACCCAACAGGTTGGCGCCAAACTGGTTGGCGCCAGGAGCATTTATTTCCGATTTATGAAGATTCTATCACATGGATCATACTTCCATAATCGAGGCGGGCCGGCCGGACATGTCACTGTCCACCACCGGAAGCGTAGTTCATGATAAAATCAGTTCCATTGTGAAAGCTCCAATAAAACACCAGGCATAGCAATGCCCCAGGAAGACGATTTCTACGAGGAGGAAGAGCCTCCCCCCCACGAGTCCGCCCATTGGGAACCGGACGCTGTGACCCTGCCGTCTACGGAGGTGGACCACCGGGAGCTGGTCCCCATCGATCCTCTGCAGCAATATATAAACAAGATAAGGCTCTATCCCCAGCTGACTCAGGAAGAGGAGGCCGAACTGGCCGAAAGATATATGAAGACCGGCGACCGGGAAGCTGCTTTCCGCCTGGTCACCGCCAACCTCATGATGGTGGTGAAGATCGCCTTTGAGTTCCACACCCAGTTCCAGAACATGCTCGACCTTATCCAGGAGGGAAACTACGGGTTGATGCGGGCGGTGAAAAAGTATGACCCTTTCAAGGGGGCCCGGCTCTCCACCTACGCCGCCTACTGGGTGCGCGCGTATATGCTCAAGTACCTGCTGGACAACTGGCGCCTGGTGAAGGTGGGCACCACCAATATGCGTCGCAAGCTCCTGTATCGCCTGCGCGACATGGAGGAGAAGCTTTCCGCCTCCGGCGAGCCGGTTTCTGTGAAACTGCTGGCGGAGCATTTTGGCGCCAGCGAGGAGGATGTGATCGAGGTGCAAAAGAGCATAGGCGCCCACGATAAATCCATATATCAGCCGGTGGGGGATGACCCTTCCCACCAGGTGGTGGATATCCTGCCCGGGGCCGATGGGGACTATGCCCATGCCCTGGGGGAGAGCCAGGCGCTGGACAAGATCAAGGAGGCTGTGGCCAAGTTCATGCCGAGCCTGCGGCCGGTGGAGCGTACCCTGCTGGAACGGCGAGTGCTGGCCGATGAACCGGTGACTCTGCGCGAGATCGGGGAGGAATTCGGCGTAACCCGGGAGGCGGTGCGCCAGACCGAGGAGAGGCTGCTGAAGAAGCTTAAGGATTACCTGAAAATAGAGCTGGGCATCGAGGGGGATATCACCACCCCCCCGGAGCCTTAATCTGGACCAGGAAGAGCAGACCTTTTCGCCGATCCCGTGGCCCGCTCCGGAACGCCTAGCTGAAATACCCTTTCACACCGGAAAGGACGAACTCCACTCCCATGGACAACAGCACTAGCCCCATGACCCGAATCATCACCTTGGTCCCTGTATTCCCTAAAAACTCCGATATCTTATGGCTGTTTTTCAGGATCAGCCAGGAAAGGCCCGACACCAGGATAATAGCCACGTAAAGCAATGCGTATTCCGTGTTGTTGGCGGCTCTGTGGGCGAAGACAGTGACGGCGGTGATGGCGGCGGGGCCTGCCATCAACGGCATGGCCAGAGGGATGATGGCCACATCCTCCACCGGTTCGGCGCTTGCCGCCTCCGGCTCCACTTTTTTCGCCGTCGACCGCTCCCACAGGATCATCTTGAACGACATTTGGGCAAGGATCAATCCCCCCGCCACGGTAAGAGCGCTCAGGGAAATCCCGAAGACCATGAATATGATCCCTCCGACCAGGGCGAAGGTGATCAATATGGCCAGGATCGCCTTGAGGATCCTGTTCACCACATAGGAGCGGCACTCGTCTCCATATCCCTCCGTTAGCGCCATCAGGCTAATGGAAGCGCTGAAGGGATCCAGGATGGACAACAGCGTGATGAAACAGTTGATGAAAAAAATAACTTCCGGAGCCATGCTTTTTGACCATTTCTTTTAACTGATATACTATGCCCTACCTGTATATAAAATCAAATGGAGCGATGATTCGATGGCCCGATTATGTGTGAACGTGGACCATGTGGCCACCTTGCGGCAGGCCAGGGGCGTGGACTATCCAGACCCACTGGAGGCGGCTTTGCTGGCGGAGGCGGCAGGATGCGTGGGAATCACGGTGCATCTGCGCGAGGACAGGCGCCATATCCAGGATCACGACGTGGCCCGGATCAAAAAACGGATATCCACCAAGCTGAATCTGGAAATGGCCGCGGCGCCGGAAATTGTGGAAATCGCCATGAAAACCCGACCATGGCAGGTGACCTTTGTTCCGGAAAAAAGAAAGGAGCTGACCACCGAGGGGGGGCTGAACCTGACCCGAAACCAGAAGAAGCTGGGGTTGATCATCGAGGGTTTCAAGAGGAAAAAGATAGTGGTTTCGTTGTTCATCGACCCGGAGGAGGACGCCACCCGAAGGGCGCTGGAACTGGGGGCCGATGCTGTGGAATTCAACACCGGGCGCTATTGCGAGGCCCCCAACAAAAAAGAGCAAGCCCACGAACTGGCGAAAGTTCGCTCCGCCAGCGCGCTCGCCGCCAGGCTGGGGTTGACTCCTCATGCCGGCCATGGGCTGAATCTGGACAATGTGGGGCCTATCGCATCCATAGCGGAAATTGAGGAACTCAACATCGGACACAGCATAGTGACCAGAGCGGTGATGGTGGGGTTCGCCGCTGCTGTGGAGGAGATGATCGAGGCGATGGAAAAAGGGAGATGAAAACGGGGGGGCCAAAGGGAACCTAAGGCCCAGCCTGGAAAAGAAGAGCGTTTATAACCTGCCGCTCCCCATGAACATGCAACCGCAAACCAGATATTTGCCCTGATCCTTGGTCCATATGACCACACAATTCTTGCTGCTGGAGGTCACCTCTTTCATCCCCGTAGGAATTATGATGACCTTGGTTCCTTCAGCGATCTGGGTCGACCCCTTCACAAGCGCCAGTTGTATCCCATCCTTGGAGATGTTTACTACCTTGGCTTTAAATGGAAGGTAGCTGTGGAACACGGGATCGACGGATGTGCCATTGACCACATCACCAACGTTGATCCTGCCGGATAGGCGCCTTTCCGCCTGTCCCTTGGCCTTGGTCACAGGAGTTTTTTGAATTTGATTGTTCACTGTCGGTGTCCTTGCTTTAAAATTAGCGCTTACGTTAATCATATCTTTAAAAAACTGCTTTACCTTAAACATAAACCAACCTTTTTTATATTATCATACAGCAATTATTAAGCCAAACATTTATTTCATACCTGTAACATGTAACAGTTTCTTTCATCTGCAAATGATGAATTACATATACATAACCATTTCTCATCAAGACATTTGTCTACCGGGATAACGATAACCCCTTGCATGCATTAGATATTAATAACTGGGCAAAAGTATCTGATTTCGAGTTGAGTCATTTTTTTCATATAAAGGTATTTTCGGCTTAATTAACTTGAAAGAACACGAGACTGTGCATTATTTGGAACATCTTTGCTTATATGCGTATCTTTTCCAGGACAGCAAGAGCAGGGCTAGGGTTTTTTGCCCACAGAGAGGAATCAGATCCGGGCCAGCTTCTCTTTGAGCATCTCCATCGCCTTGGCGCGATGGCTTATCTGGTTTTTCGTCTCCAGTGGAATCTGGGCCATGGTCTTGCCAAACTCCGGCACGAAGAATATGGGGTCATAGCCAAATCCCCCAGCTCCTTCCTGCCGGTCATGGATCACTCCCTCGCATGTGGCCTTCACCAGTTCCTCGGCCCCGGTGGCAGGATCCACATAGGCAATGGCACAGACATATCGCGTGGCTCGGGTGGAGGCGCCTTGCAGTCTTTCCAGCAGGATATCGTTGATCTTGTCATAGGTCATCTCCCCCCACACCCTGGCGCTTTTTACTCCCAACTCCCCGGGCAGGGCGTCAATCTCAATTCCGCTGTCATCCGCCACGGTGGGTTGGCCTGTGTGCCGGGCGATCTCCCGGGCTTTGATCAGCGCGTTTTCCTCATAGGTATCGCCGGTTTCATCCGGGTCGGGCGCTCCATCCATCTCCAGCAACGACTGAAACTTTATCCCCGTTCCCTCGAAGGCGTGGTTGAACTCCCGCAGTTTCCCTTTATTTCGGGTGGCCAGGATCATGATTCTGGTCATATCAAAGGTCACCGTTTGTCCAGCTCCTGGTAATACTCGCTCAGTATCTTCGCCACCTCCGGGCGGGAAAACTCCTCGGGAAGCTCCTCTCCGGCGCCCAGCATCTGGCGCACCTTGGTTCCCGACAGCAGGATAAAATCCTCCTTGGTATGGTCTGGAACGTCCCTCATCATCACCACCCGGTTCAGCTTTTTCGACCAGGCCGTATGGTCGGCGCGGAAGATCTCGATTTCCAGCGCGCCTTCCGGCACATCGGTGTCGAAGATGGCTTGCGCGTCAAACGGGCCATAGTAATCCCCCACTCCCGCATGGTCTCGCCCAATGATGAAGTGGGTGCAACCACAGTTCTGGCGGAATATGGCGTGCAGCACCGCCTCGCGGGGTCCTGCGTACAGCATGTCGAATCCATAGCCTGTAATCATCACCGTGTTGGGGGGGAAGTAAAGCTCCACCATTTTTCTTATGGACGCGTCCCGCACCTGGGCTGGTATATCCCCTTCCTTGAGCTGGCCAAGAAGCATGTGGATCAGGACTCCATCGGCCCCGGTGGCCTCCATGGCCATCCTGCAAAGTTCCTCATGGGCCCGGTGCATGGGGTTTCTGGTCTGAAAACCCACAACCTTTTTCCAGCCATGCTCGGCGATTTCATTTCTAATCTCCACCGCCGTGCGGAACGTATCAGGAAAATCCTGCTGGAAATAGCTGAAGCTTAGCACCTGGATGGGGCCGGAAATCATGTATCGCCCCTGGGCCATGAAAGTGGCCACGCCCGGGTGGGATGCGTCGGTCGTGCCGAACACACCCTTCGACATGGCCCCCATCTCCTCTTCGGTCACTTCCTCCACCGCTTCCACATCCTGCACGGCGATGATCGGATTGCCCGCCAGGTTCGGGTCGCGCAGGGCTATCCGTTTGGCCCCGTTTATCGCATCCACCTTGTCCGTAATGTTCACCACGGGAGTGGGCCAGAACAACCCGGAGCAAGTCTTCATTCCCTTCGCCACGCCCAGAGCGTCCGCCTTGTTCATATATCCGGCAAGAGGAGTGAAGTAACCTCCGCCCAGCATCACGGCGTTGGCCGCCGCCTGGGAGGTCACCAACAGGGAAGGCAATCCCGCCGCTTCCTGGCCCAGGGCATTATGCCGCCTGGTGTCATACACGAACAGAGGTTTCAGCTGTTCGGCGCCATATGGTTTTATCATGAGACTTCTCCTGAGTTTTAATTGGTCGGTGATGCGGGAAAAAAGAGGGTTATCAACCAGCTCCGCCTGGCCGCTCTCGCTTGCCCATTCTCGCGTATGTCATGGCCACGAACCTGTACATGAGATGGGAGAACTTGGAGAAGGGAGCGTATACCAGCAGGGTGAACACCAGGACCAGGTGGACGTAATATATCCCGAAGGCAGGCGCCGCCAGCCCCAGAAGACGCAGGGTCTCCGCCCCTATGCCGGTCAGGATCGTGCCATAAAGAATGAATATGAAATGGGAATCATAGTAGACCAGCGATCCGGTCTTGTCCCCATCCTGGCCATAGCGCCGCGCCACGATCATGGTCACCCCGCTCACCGCCAGCAAGGCGCCGATGTTCCCCAGTATCTTCACCGGGTGGGAAAGCGCCAGCGGCGTGGCCGCCACGGAGCCCAGCTGGAGCTTGTTGATCCAGTACATCAGCGCCACCAGCCCCGTGGTGGCCATCAGCGCGAAAAACCCGTACATGGTCATCAGGTGGGAGCTGAAGCGATAACTGTTGGTCACGCATTTGCCCATCTTCTCATGGATAGCGATGCCCTTAATCACCGCCAGCGCCGCGCTTATGATCGAGCCGGGAGGCGTGGCCAGCCCGGGCGAATTCTCCTTGAGCTGCCGCCAGAACCGCGACAGACCCAACAGGGCAGACACCACCGCCAAACCCACCGCAGGCAGGAACACCGCGTCGATGGCCGGCACAGGCATCATGTTGGAAAAGACGATCGGCTTCATGGACATAAAGCCTTCTTTGGAAGCGACAGCTATCATCCCTCCGATCCATACGATGGGAACCAGCAGCAGCAAGAACAACCCCGAGGGTTTGGCCAGCAGGTCGCCCATGAAGTCGAATCCGGCAAAACGCCTGAAGCTGATATTCCGCAGCGCCGCCATCACATCCCCCGGCCTGGCGCCCCTGGGGCAATGGGTGGTGCAGTCCGCGCAGCCGTGACAAATCCACACATCGGCGTTGCCCAACAGCCTGTCGGAAAGCCCCCACTGGGCCCACACCATCTCCTTGCGCGGGAAAGGGGAGACATCCGGGCTGATGTTGCACACCACGGAACAGTTCCCGCACTGGAAGCACTTCTTCAAGGTCTCCCCGCCATTCTCCATGATGCTTTTCACAAAAGCCGGGTCGGGCTGAATCGTGAGTGTCTGAGTGTCCGCCATGGTTCTTCCTATTCTGTCCGTCCGGATTTCGCGGCGATAATGAATCTGTCCATCGATATATCGTCGTTATCCGGCATGTTTATTAAAAGCCTTTATAGGGATTCGGCTCCATTTCGGAGATCTGCTCCACGAAGCCGTCTATCATTTTCGGCAGCCTTTGCCAGTCCGATATCTGCACCGCGTCCACCAGTATCCGCTCCGACTCCAGCATCAGCCGGTCCAAAGTCTCCTGCACCTTGCTGGCGCGGATGGTGGCAAGCTCCGATCCTTTTACATTGTGGCACTGGTAATCATCCCCATGCTTGCAGCCTAACAGCATGATCCCGTCCCAGCCGGAGGAGAGGGCATCGGCTATCCACTGCAGGTTCAGCGAACCCATGCAGCGCAGCGGAACGAACCGCACCACCGGATTTATCCGCAGGCGGTTTATCCCCGCCATCTCCAGGGCGGGCATGGCGTCGTTCTCACAGATAAACGCCAGCACCCTGGGCCTCTCCTCGTCCTCGTCCGGCATGTCGATGGCCTTTATCATGGCCCCCACCATGGGGATCGAGTAGTTCTTGAAGTTTATTATCTGCACCGGGCAGGCCCCCATGCATGTGGCGCATCGGCGGCAGCGGCTCTTCACAGGAATCGGATTCGTCTTCTCATCCTCGTTGATGGCGCCGAATGGGCACTCCACCGTGCAGCGCTTGCATTGGGTGCATCGCTCCATGGCGAATTCCGGATGGCTCAGGTCCCTGGCGCGGGGATGGACCGCCTCCCCTCGGGGAACCATCTCCACACACTGGATCGCCTTCATGGCCGCGCCGATGGCGTCGTTCTTCGCCACGGATGCGTCCATAGGGTGGCGCACCGTTCCGGCGGCGTATATCCCTGTGCGCCGGGTTTCATATGGGAAGCAGATGAAATGGCTGTCCGGGAAACCGAGCTTCAGGTCCGGCACCTCCGGCCCCTGGCGGTAATCGAGTTTCAGGATAGAGGCCTTGCCCACCTGATCCCGGTCGAAATCCTGCATCTGGTCCTCCGGCTTGTCCACTTTCACCGAAGGATCGAGCGTGGAGGGGACCATGCCGGTGGCCAGCACCACCATATCCGCCATGAACTTCACCTTGCCGCCGAGCAGAGTGTTTTCCGCAGTGACGGAAAGCTCATCCCCCTCCCGGGCCACCTGCGGAGTCTCCCCCTTGGTCAGGAAAATCCCCGGGTCCTGCTGGACCTGCTTGTAGAAGAACTCCATATTCCCGGTGGTGCGGATATCGCGATAAATGACGGTGACGGAAGCCTCCGGGTTGGCCTGGCGCGCCAGCCACGCCTGCTTGAGCGAAGAGGCGCAGCACACCGAGGAGCAATAAGGCAGATGCTCATCGTCCCGGCTGCCGGCGCAGAGAATGAAGACGATCCGCTTGGGAGGCGCCTTCCCCTCCTTGAGCATGCTCTCGAATTCCACCGAACCCACCACACCCGGCAGATCGGCGCCAAGCTTGGTCAGTTTATTGACGTCATAGGGCTTGAACCCGGTGGCCAGCACAATGGCCCCGGCGCGAAACGCCTTATCAGTCCCGTTGGAAAGGGAAACATCGAATATTCCCGGCCCGCCGGAAACCTTGTTTATGGTGGCGCCCAGATGGACGTTGATATAGTCATCGCCAATCACATCTTCCACAAGCTGGCCGATGTCGTTCTCCATGGGCGCATCGTAGGGCGCCTTGTCCGGCAGCCTCATCCCCAGGGAGTTGGCGAATCCGCCCAACGCGGGTTCCTTCTCCACCAGTTCCACCTTATATCCGGCTTTTGCGGCGTTGAGGGCGGCGGTCATTCCGGCGATCCCTCCGCCCACCACCATGATTGTCTTGGACGGCTCCTCCGGGATGAAGGGAACCGGCAGCTCCATCGCCTTGATCTTCACCATTCCCATCCGGATATAATCCTCGGCCAGCGCCTGGGTCTCCAGATGGCCCGGCTCCTGACTCCAGGCCACTTTTTCACGGATATCGATCCGGTCCAGCACTGCGCTCTCCCCGAAATCGAAAATGTCGTAACACACCCGCGGCGAACAGGCGGCGATGGAAACCGCAGTCACCGCGCCGGATGCGATGTCGCCTTTTATAAGCGCCACCCCTTCCGCCCCGCAGAGCATGGGATGGGTTTTGGCAAAAGCCACTTTCCCTTCCTTGGTGGCCACCGTGGCCAGGGCCTCCACATTGACGCAATCGCCAATGCCGCAGCCGGAGCAGATATAGGCGCCTGTTTTCGTGATATCCGCCATAGTCTACCTCCTCGCTCCCGCCTGGACCGCCTTCAGCGCGGCGGCGGTGGAGTTTTGTGTGGATGTGGTCACATCAAAAGGGCCGGAGGCCACGCCGCAGGCGATCAACCCCGCGTCCCCCTGCAACTCCTCCAGGATGAAACCGTCCGGGTTAAATTTCGCCATCAGGGGCGCCACCGATTTCGACT
>Ga0224511_10004102_pt1 | contig 10863 bp, 11 predicted proteins | sample SF_May12_sed_USG_2_FD_169988 | JGI IMG/M metagenome (GOLD analysis project Ga0224511, IMG submission 169988) | Sediment microbial communities from San Francisco Bay, California, United States - SF_May12_sed_USGS_8_1 | ecosystem: Environmental > Aquatic > Marine > Sediment | place: USA... | reverse complement strand
TTATAAGCCCATGCCGAGCGGATTCCTCTTGAACGATGACGATACTATTGGTTTTAGCCTCTTCCCCCACCTTAAGCACAACTTTCTGGTAAACTCCATATGCGATCGTGAGCGCCAGAACAGCGCATATGGCCAGGGGAATCGCGGCGCTGGACTGGTCCACCGCCATCATTGTTTTTCCCTTTTTCCGGCTGGCCTTGATCACACCCATAGTCAAAAGGGCGGCAATCGCTTCCAGAGTGGTGAAGCTTCCTTGCCTGGCGGAGTTAATAACATCCTGAATGGATCTGCCAGGGCCTATGACTGTCAGGACGGCTATCTGTGAATCCTTAAGGGTAATACCGCGGGAGGTGAGCACATCAAATTCCAACGAGTTTCTAAAATCCTTTGGCCCTTCTCCTTTTTTGGTCTGCTGACCCGAATCCGGCTCCTCGTCGCCCAGGATGTTCTTTACTATGAAGGAATCGAATGGGGGGATGGAAGCGGCGACGCGAGTCCATTCGTCAGCGATGCGGCATCCTTCCATAAGGATGCCGTCCACATCCATGGGGCGCATCACCTTATTGTTGTATCGCAGGTTCTTGACCGGAGTGAATTCATAAGTCCCCGTGATCCAGCGCAGGGCGAAATATACTGTATCAACGGTCTGTCTGTTGATCATCTCCAGCAGAACAGGAGAATCCACTTTCTTGGATAAAAGATCCCAGTAAGGCTTGAGTTGGTCGTCATGAGCCTTTTTCACCGCGACCCAATCCTCAGGCTTGATGAAGGAATTGGCCATCAAGGTTTTTTCGATCCTGGCCTCATCGCGGGCGACACCTCCCTCGGCGTAGATGATCATCCCCTTATCAAAGGTGATTTTCACCTCCTCATCCTTGTCGGTGAGCAAAAGCTTGCCGACTTTACCCTCAAGCTTGATCATCTGGAGAATATTGACGATGGAAAAATCCTCGAGACTGCCTTTGAGAGCCATATTAATGCTCCTTATAAAATGCGGTGTTCATGCTCAGCCAGTAAACCGCCATCACACCCAGGCCAGGCGCGTTGCTTCGGGCCACAACGGCGGGCGCCATCGATCCTGATATGAGATCGAAATAAATGACCGACGCGCCGAAAACCAGAAACAGGCTGGTGATGGTGGTATAGAACATTCCGCTGGCCGGAGAGTTGGTGTATATCCTTCCCAGGCCTGGCAGAGCGCGGTCCAATAATCCGGCATATGCGCTCACTTGATCCTTATGTTCGCGGATTTCCTTCTTCTTCAGGTCCTTTTTCACGCTGGTCACCACTGTCTTGGAGCTTTGGGCCGCGACACACTGGTTACATTTCGGATTGGCCATTTCCAGCCGCATGGGGGGATGGAAGGCTGCTCCGCAAGAGCCACATGTCTGATGAGGGATTCTGCCCCTCTCCCAGAACAGGGCGATCAGGATGAAAAAGACGAGATACGCAATGCTGATTTTTTTGTATATATCCAGGCTGAGGATCCCAAAATACGAGCCCCACAATCCTTTCGCCAGTTCGTCCACTCTCCCGGAGATTGATTTTTCGTATCGAGATAAATCGGCGGGGGAAACAAGAAAATCGACCACTCTTTTCTCAGGTCTTTCGGAGCCTATGGCGGCCTTGGCAATGTCTTTGGTTTTTTGCTGGTTGAGCCTTAGGGCGCTTTCGTAGGCCGCGGTTGATTTTTTGCTTTGCAGCATGGAGTCGTAGGCCACCGATAGGTTATAAAAAGCCTCAACGGAAGTTGGATCGGCGGCTGTGGCCTGCTCGTAAATCTTTACCGACTCATCGTAGTTCTGCTCCTTTTTATCCTTGCTCTTCAGGATTTCGTCCTGGAAAATCGTGTTTGCCTTGTTGACGATCACCTTTACGTTGTTGGGATTGATTTTCAACATTTCGTCATAGGCAGCCACTGCGGCGTCAGTATTTTTCGCCATTTTATTCAGGTTACCGATGGCGAACAAAAACAACTCATTCTTGGGGTTCTGCGCCACGGCTTGTTCTATCACCGCCTTTGACTCATAGTCCCATGATTCTGTAGAGAGCAAATATAACGCTCGATAAGCGCTGTCCGCCCGGAGGATGGTAAACTTTGCCATCTGCTTGAACGCCAAAGGCGCCACCAGGGCAAGCAAGACGAAAAGGATTATGATTCCCTTTTCGTTTTTCCTGACATAGGGCCAAAGAACTATTGAGAGCACGGCTATAAAAAGGAAGACCCCTCCCAGCGCAAGGGGGACAAGCAAGGCAAGGATTCCTATAATCGGCTTAAATTTATCATCAGAGCCACCTGGGATGAAGGAAACCAGCTCTGAGAAAAAAGACTTGTAATGGACCGCAAGAAGAGTGAGAAATACGATGAAAAATGAGACCGAAATAGAAATGAACAAAAACTTTATGAAATCAGAAACAAAACTCGCCAGCTCAAGCTTGTTCAGAAAGGTCGCCTTGACTCCATTTACGTAGTAGGGAAAAATATTGTTTATATCTTTGTTGTCCATGGCAAAGCGAACCTGGCCCAGGAAAAAAAAACCGGCTGGATAGTCCGGGGCGACTTGTGTGGCAAGCTGGCCCGCCATGAGCGCTCCCTCGAAATCGAAGATATCCAGGCTCTTTTTTCCAATGGCGATGGCCAGATCCGCAGCGGGTATCATGTTCTTGGAGCCCGTAAAGGCCTGCCTTTCCAGAATTTTACCGCTGTGCTCCACGGAGATTTGATGATCACCCGCCACTAAAGTTTCGGCCCATTTTCTGAGGGCCTGAGCCAGTTCCGGATCAGCCGCAAGGCTGCTATTTATCAGAGAGGTTTTGGGTATGCCAAGGTCGGGGGGGTCGTTTTCCACTTCCACAGGATCCTGAGCCGAGGCTGGACCGATGGCAACAACCCAGATCAGGGCGAGGCAGGCATAAAACAATACCAGCGCCTTGCCAATAGATTTCATTTTTCTTGGCTCAGGCGTCTTTGCGTCCGTCATTCCTTAAAAAGGTCGTTGAGCTTGTCCTTGACTGACTCAGAATAATCCGCTTCCACCTGCTGCTCCTGGTTGACCCTCCTGATAGCGATATCAAAGATCTTCTCCAGCTTCACGGAAAGCTCCTTTGAATAGAGGTTGATCATTCCTACAGTTGTCTTCTCATCAAAGATCGTGGCGGAAATAGCCCGGTCTCCAATAATAGAAATATGAATGTGATCCCTGGAACCCTGGTGGAACATAACGGAAAACTCCGATTCACCCAACAGCCTGGCCATTTCCTTGGTAGCCGCGAATGAGCCGGCGACCAAAGCCGACAAAGTATCCCCATTAATTTGCTGCACTAATCCCTTGTTGCTGATCATGTGACCTTCCTTGTCGATAAGGAAAATACACTTGGCGTTCGACAACTTGAGGAATTCTTCCATCAGCTTGTCTATTTTCTGCAGGTCATCAGCGTAATAGACCAGCCGCTTTAGGCGAAGTTTATCGTCCTTCATGCTCTTATGCCGACCCTTCTAAAGTTTATCCTCGAATATTTCAATTTCGGCCTGCCCCCGGAGCTTGCCGTAAAATTCCTCAAGCGCCTTGCGTTTTTTCGCGCCCTTGATCAGGTTAGCAAGGTTAGGCTTGATTTCCTCGAGAGATTTGTTGTTGAACTTCGCCTTGTTGGCGTTATAGAAATCGGATATCTCTTTATCCGTTATCTTCATCATCTCTTTAATGTTCGGAAGCACTTCCAATATCATTATATTGATAATTTCATTTTTAGTCGCCTCGTTTTTCAAAACGTCCAGCGTCAAGCGCCGCTTACCAAGATAATCCGTTAGTTCCTGGGGAGTGCCGAACTTCTTCTTAAACCCTTCTATCTGGGCGTTAATTTTATCCATCGGAGGTTTGATGGCCCGCTTTTTCGCGTCTTGCAACAGCAAAGAGTAATTTATCAAAGAGTCGAGGAATTTCTGGTACTCCTCTTTTTTAAACTTCTTAAAATCCTCCACGTCCTCTTCTTTGGAGGCCAGACGGTACTGCAACTGGCAGTACTGCAAGAAAAATGACCGCGATATGGCGTCCGCCCCCACTTTGGCCACGAATACCTCTTTTTTGGGCGCAGGCGCCTCTTCTTCCGCTTTGGCTGGCGCAGGCGCCGCGTCGCCACCCTCTTCCGGGGTGTTCAGCCGGTCCAGAACCAGGGAAGCGGCCAGCTTCAATGTGGCCATGACACCTTCGCCGGTGGCCGCCACCGCTTCTATGGTGTTGGCGCCAACAGTATTGATCTTCTTCTCCAGCTCCTCAACAGGGAGGGCGTTGGGCAGATCCCGCTTGTTCCACTGGATCACTAACGGGACTTCGGTAATCTCGATCCCGTACTCGGACAGGTTGTTGGCAAGGTCGGTCAGCGACTCAATATTGTCATCAATTTTGCCGGCGCCGGAGTCCGCGACGAAGATTACTCCGTCAGCGCCCTGGAGCACCAGCTTTCTGGTGGAGGCGTAGTATATCTGGCCTGGCACGGTGTAAAGCTGGAATTTTGTGGTCATTCCCCGAACCTTGCCCAGATCCAGGGGCAAAAAGTCGAAAAACAACGTTCGGTCACCCTCGGTGGCTATCGAGGTCATTTCCCCTTTGTTGTCGTCGGGGACCTTCTGATGAATGACCTCAAGGTTGGTGGTCTTGCCGCTCATCCCGGGGCCGTAGAACACCATCTTGCAAGATATTTCCCGTCTTGCGTAATTTATCTGCATCGTTCCCTACCTGAAAATCAGGAATTTCAAATTTCTATCCTACCAGATTTCTTAATCTCGTTAGCAGCCTGAAAAAGGGCCATATTCACCTTCCCCAATTCTATATTCAAGTCAGTCATGGCTATCAACACCGCTTTACCCAAGTCCACCAAGTAAATCCGACCCTTGTTCGATTGTATCACATATCTGTTGAATTCCTGATGGCCAAGATCCGCTAAAGAGGTTTTTATCACAAGGGCGACATTAGACATCAAAGCGCCCAGCGTTTCCGCCATCGGGTTTTCCACCGCGTACGACTCGATAAGCATACCATCCTTGGTTATTATGATCCCGCCTAAAATGTCTTGGTTGTTGCACAGCATGCGCAACGATGTCTTCAGATTGCTCATCCGGCTACCTCCTCAAGATACCTTTGGATACGGGCCTCTATGACTTGCAGGTTGGCGTCGTTATCCACCACCAGGGCCAAAGTCGCGTAAAACACGTTAACGATTATTATAGTACCAAAAGGGGCGATCAGAATGCCCCGCTGGAACGAGCCGAAGTTTGTGCGGCTGGCGCCAGCCACCGAAGCCTTGAAAAGGTTGAAAACCATCGACGGAATGGCGTTCTCGTCCAGCTTCTTTTTGTTTATCACCTTGTATGGCTGCCCCGTGGCGTCGATGATGAAGATACCCTGCATCCCTTCAAGCCGACCGAACATAGTCAGTTTGTTGGCGAACACCTCCATGCGCGCCTCGTCGTCGGCCGTATCCTCCGCCGTGTCGATAACCAGCTTCTCGTCCAATTCCCATTGGCCCCCCTCGCCGGTCTTCACCCCATCGGCCTCGGAGATATCCGCCGCCACCACGATCACTTCATCCTTGGAAGCCCCGGGCGCCGCCGGTTTCGCGGCCTTTCCCTTGGCCTTCTCATCTTTCGGCTTTTTCTCGATATGCTTTTCGGCCTCAGCCAATAAAACCTTCGCCTTTTCGTCATCGGGCAGGTTCTTCAGCACATCCATCAGCACGGCCCGGGCTCTTTTGTAGGCGCGCCCTTTCAGGAATATCTGGCTGGCCAGGATCTTGGCCAGATAACTGCGCGGATTCAGCTTTATCGCCTTTTCAAGGCAAACCAAAGCCATCTTCAAGATGTCCGGTTTCTGAACCTTTTTGAACTTGGTGATAAGAATCTGGGCCTTGAGGATGTATATGTTGCTGTTATTCGGAAACTTGGTCGTTCCCTTGTCGCACACATTGAGGGCGAGATCGAATTCGCCCATGTTACGCATGCTCTTGGCTGCGTTCAGATACTCCTCGGCTGTGCCGAAGCCGTCTCCGTTAGATCCTGGTGTCTTTTTCATACATATATTTTCAACAGGCCCGTCCGGTAAAGCCCCTATTTTATCATCATTTATAACAAATCACCGGCCCAAACGCTCGTCCAATTATGTCCGCTAAAGGTAGCATTTATTTGAACTTAACGATCAATTCTATTTAATACAATATGTTTTGTCAAACTTAATTAATATTCATGTGATATATTAAACGTTGAGTCGTATCCGAAAAGTCAGATGGGGAGTTATGGATAGAAAAGAGCCTTTCAACCTGGGGCGATACAAGATCATAGATGAGCTGGGCCGGGGCGCCATGGGAGTGGTTTACAAGGGGCTGGATACCGGGCTGGACAGGGTTGTCGCTGTGAAGACAATCAATATCCAGCGGGGAACCGTTCAGCTTTCCGAGGATGAGATAAACAAGACCTTCATGCGCGAGGCGCAGATCGCCGGCAAACTCTCCCACCCGAATATAGCCGCCATCTATGACATAGGCGTGGATCAGGGAAGACACTTTTTTGTAATGGAGTATGTTGAAGGGGCCACGCTGGAAGACTTGATCACTAAAGGCAACAAGCTTAGCTTGACACAGAAATTGCGTGCCATAGGCTCCGCGGCCCGAACACTCCACTACGCCCATATGCGCGGAGTTGTACACAGGGATATCAAGCCGGCCAACATGCTGATCATAAAAAACAAAGAGCCCAAAATCATGGATTTTGGTGTGGCCAAGCTCGCCACCGGAAATATCATGGACCGTAGCGAAACCAAGGATGTTTTTGGAACGCCCAGCTACATGTCTCCGGAGCAGATCAAGGGAGAGCAGATCGACCATAGGACCGATATCTTCAGTCTGGGTGTTTCCATGTACGAGTTCCTGGTGGGCAAAAGACCGTTCGAGGCAAAGAGCCTGCAAAAACTTCTGCAACAAATCGTTTACGAGGATCCGGAGCTGCCCAGTTATATAGACTCCGCCCTGGCCAAGGACGTGGACAGCATCGTTTTGATGGCGCTGAAGAAAAATCCGAACGAGCGTTTCGGCTTCGCCAGCCAAATGGCCGACGCCATAGACCTTCTTATCGACAAGCTGGAGAGCCCCAAGGGATTGCCTAAAGTTATCGCCTTTGAAAAACAGCGCGTCATCCAGGCCCTCAAGAAAAACTACCTCTTCTTCGCCGACTTCAGTGATGAGGAGATTCTGGAAATAAGCAAGCTCTCCAGCAGGGAAAATTTCAAGCCGGACCACGTCATCTTCGAGGAAGGGGATCGCGGCGACAAGATCTATGTCATTATTGAAGGGAAGGTACGCATAGTCCAGCGGTATGGGAAACCGGACCAGATTGAGCTGTCCGTTCTCAAGGAGGGGGACTGCTTCGGCGAAATGGCGGTCATCGACAATTCGCCCCGTTCCGCCACGGCGGTGGTTCTGGAAGGCCCTGTAACCGCCATGAGCATAAACGAAATCGTCATGCGCATTACCCGCCCGGAGCTGTGCGTGAAACTATACAAGAACCTGGCTTCCATCATCTCCGAAAAACTGCGGAAAACCGACACTATCATGCAGGAGCTGGTGGACAAGCTGTCGAAGCTTGTTGGATCATAGCGGTGGCGAGATATGCTAAAGAGGATATAAAAAATGATGGGATTAGGATGGTTCGAGCTGGTTGTTATTTTCCTTATCGTGCTCATCGTGTTCGGGGCGGGGCGTCTGCCGGAAATCGGCTCTGGACTGGGTAAGGGGATAATGAACTTCAAGAAGTCAGTCACCGAATCCGAAAAGGCCCTGAAGGAAGGCGCCCAAGAAGCAAAGGGCGAAGACACCAAAGAGAAAGATAAACCCGCCTGAAGTAACAAACGGGATTACCATGGAAAGAGATATAAAGGTCTCCTGCCCCTGTTGCGGCGCCATTCTGTTTGTCGACAGAATCAACGGCCAAATAACCGAAACCAGGAAACCACTGGTGGAGGAATCGACCGGTGACAGGTTTCAGGACGCCGTGGTGAAATCGCAAAAAGAGCGGGAAGAGAGCGAAGCATTCTTCGACAACCTGAAGGAAAACCGGGAAAAGCAGAAAAAGCTTACAGAAGAGCTGTTCCAGACCTCCCTGGAGGAGGCCAAGAAAAACAAGGGAGAAAAGCCTCACTCCATTTTCGACGCTGATTGAAAACCAACATGTGGAACCGGACCCGGCGGGGGCGATGACTCGGCAGGCGGCTGCATGATCGCTTCCCCGCCCAATTTCTCTTGGCAATTTCCCCCGGTTCCAATATGATCATCAAAGAGGAATTTCCGGAAAGCAAAATGATTATTTATCCTGCGATCGATATTTTAGACGGCAAGTGTGTGCGCCTGCGCCAGGGCGACTACGACGAAGTGGTGCAATACTCCGACGACCCGGTGGATATGGCCTATCGGTGGGTAGACGGTGGAGCCAAGGCTCTGCACCTGGTGGACCTGGATGGCGCCAGGGCCGGGTTCCCCATTAACAACGACATCATAGCGACCATCGCCCGGACCGCCGGTGTGCCGGTGCAGGTGGGAGGAGGCATCCGCAACGTGGAGGGCGCCGCCTCATATCTGGAACTGGGCGTGGATAAGGTTATCTTCGGCACTGCGGCTATCGAGAATCCTTTGATCATCATGGCCGCCAGCGACCAGTACCCTGGCCGGGTCATGGTGGGGCTGGATATAAAAAGCGGCAAGCCGGCCACCAAAGGATGGCTGGAGACCGCCGAACTCAATCCGATAGATCTGGCCAAGCGGTTTTCCGAAATGGGCGTGGCCGGGATCATATACACAGACATCTCCCGCGACGGCATGCTCCAGGGAGTCAATATCCAGGCGGTGAGGCATTTTGCCGACAATGTGGATCTGCCGGTCATCGTCTCCGGCGGAGTCACCAACATCGATGATGTGCGTGACGTGAAGGAACTGGTGGAACATGGAGTGACAGGGCTGATTATCGGCAAAGCCCTCTACGCCGGGGAGCTCAAACTCAAGGACGCGCTGGACCTGGCGCGGCAATAAACCGCGATAACCACCATGACCCTCCTTCGCCGTATCATCCCCTGCCTCGACGTGAAAGAAGGTCGCGTAGTCAAAGGAGTGAAGTTCGTTAACCTGGTGGACGCGGGGGACCCTGTGCAGGCGGCCAAAGCTTATGATGAGCAAGGCGCCGACGAGCTGGTGTTTTTGGACATCACCGCTTCCAACGAAAACCGAAACATCATCCTGGATGTGGTGGCCCACACCGCCGAGCAGGCCTTCATGCCGCTGACGGTGGGAGGGGGTGTGCGGGAGCTTGAGGATATTCATCGGCTGCTGCGGGCTGGCGCGGACAAGGTGAGCATAAACACCGCCGCGGTCCGTCGTCCCCAGTTCGTGCGCGAGGCCTCCGTGAAGTTTGGTCGCCAATGCATTACCGTGGCCATAGACGCGAAGAAACGCCCCGGCGGAGGGTGGGACGTATACACCCACGGTGGCCGCAACGATACCGGGCTGGATGTGGTGGAATGGGCGCGGCAAATGGAGGCCCTGGGCTCCGGGGAAATATTGCTCACCTCCATGGATGAGGATGGCTCAAAGCAGGGGTACGACATTGCCTTGACCCGCGCCGTCAGCCGCGCTGTGGGCATCCCCGTCATCGCCTCTGGCGGAGTGGGGAACCTGGAGCATATATATGAAGGCCTGGTGGATGGTGAGGCGGACGCGGCCCTGGCGGCGTCCATATTTCACTTCGGGGAATTCACCATAGCCCAGACCAAGGAATACCTGATCTCCCGAGGTGTCCCGGTGCGGGCGCCCATCGGCGCTCCGGAGTAAAGGAAGCGTCCATGGGCCACAAGGAAAAAAACGGTGGCGTCGGGAAAAAACGGGCAGCCTCCACACCTTCCATACAGAACCGCAAAGCGCGTCACGACTACCATATCCTGGAGAGCCTGGAGGCGGGGATCGCCCTGAAGGGGTGCGAGGTGAAGTCGATTCGGGATGGGAAAATCCAACTCCACGAAAGCTATGTCCGGATCAAGGATGGAGAAGCGTGGCTGGTGGGATGCCATATCGCCCCATACAAGAACCTGAACACCTTCGAGGAATATTACCCAGACCGGGAACGGAAGCTGCTCATGCACCGTCGGCAGATCGCGAAACTTTATTCCCAGATCAAGGAAAAAGGGCTGACACTCCTGCCGTTGAAGCTATACTTCGCTCGTGGAAAAGTGAAGCTGGAGGTGGGCCTGGGAAAAGGTAAAAGGCTGTATGACAAGCGGGAGGATATGAAAACAAAAGAGGCTAACAGGGAGATGGACCGGGCCATGAAGGATCGATAGCTGCGACGGCCGCAACGGGCACGCTGACGCGAGCGGCGAGGGCCGCCTCCAGTGCGCTGGCGCGACGAACGCAATCCCCTCCATGAACGGCAGGGGGAGGGCTGTCCAGAACTACTGAGCAACAATGCATAATGCTCAAGAGTGCATTTTCTGCTTCAGTCGCTCGCTCTCATGCACAATAGTTTCAATTTGTGATTCAGAAAACCCAAGCAAGGATAATAAATGGAGCTCAAAAAGTAGCTCCAACAAGTTATTGATCTTCCAAAGAGCCTGACCTTCAGTTATTGCCGCTCCCTCAGAAGATGGATCAAAATGTGTGTAGTAATTTCGCGTATTAACTACCTGACCGATGAGAATATCGATTGAATCATATCCTTTGAAGTATCTTTTGTAAGGCGCAAAGAGTTCCTTTAGGCGGTTTCTAAATGATAATCCATTCCAATATTTAAGATTCTCATTTAACAACGATTTATGTTCATCAGGGCAGGCCTCAACT
>Ga0224511_10004101_pt1 | contig 10863 bp, 10 predicted proteins | sample SF_May12_sed_USG_2_FD_169988 | JGI IMG/M metagenome (GOLD analysis project Ga0224511, IMG submission 169988) | Sediment microbial communities from San Francisco Bay, California, United States - SF_May12_sed_USGS_8_1 | ecosystem: Environmental > Aquatic > Marine > Sediment | place: USA... | reverse complement strand
ATATACGGGGTTGTCAACCGAATACTGTCATGGTTACACCTCCAATAGATGCCAAAAGTTCAGGTTTATGCATTAGGTGTTCTCGTGAACTGAGCCTATGTTCTGATATGGCTGGTCACTTGATCTATGTTGGTGTGCTATCCCAGGATTGCCAACCTCTAAGATGGGTAAGCCGTCGCTGGCACACACCACAAACATTGACACGCTATTGGCTGGCGCTGATGAGAAAGAGGAGATGGTGGTTCCGCCTGAGAATGTGCAGGATCGGGTCTTCTTCATCTTCAATAACCTCAGCCAGATGAATATGCAGCAAAAGGTGGGGTAGTTTCTTCCATTTTTAAAGGAGTTCTGTGTACTCTTTAACTTATTTGGCCAGTATTGCGTTATCATTAAATTTGCATGTTGTGGAGAAGAGTTAGAGGCTATGGGTATGATTGATCACAACTTCACATGTAGGCCGACGAGTTATTGGACGCTTTGAACAATGAATACTTGCTCTGGAGTGCCCAGTACCTGGTGATGAAACGAGCATCTATTGAGCCTAATTTCCACCCCCTCTATTCATCATTCCTGGACAGCTTGAAAAAGCCAGAACTTAACAAAAAAGTGCTGACCGAAACGCACAGAAATATCAAGGTGAGTGGCTGATCGAACCTCTGCTGTGGATTATGTTAGATCTGCCACTAAACTGCTCATCGCTGACTTCTAGTGTTACACCTGATACCATTTCTACATGTATCCTATAAAAGTAAGGTCCTGTACATATATGAACGCATCAATTCTCTCTGCGCAGGTGTTACTGAGAAGTGACAAGGGAGTAAGCAACTTCTCTGACCGATCGTTGCTTAAGAACCTGGGACATTGGCTCGGCCTCATGACTCTTGCCAAGAACAAACCAATTCTACAGCTGGTAAGTATCTTTCTGCCATGGAGTTATCTTGCTTTTAATATACGAAGAAAATTCCTATGGAGTTATCCTACATTGTCCATTAAGAAGACTGCGGTTAAATGATTGTTGATCTTTTTGTAGGACTTGGATATGAAAGCCCTGTTGTATGAAGCGTATCAGAAGGGGTCTGAAGAGTTGCTGTATGTGGTGCCATTTGTTGCCAAAGTACTGGAATCGTGCGAGAAAAGTCGGGTTTTCAAGCCTCCCAATCCCTGGACAATGGGTATACTGAATGTGCTCGCAGAACTTCATCAGCAACATGACCTGAAACTCAACCTGAAGTTTGAGATTGAGGTGTTGTGTAAGAACCTTCACATGGAAGTCACTGTGAGTACCCAGCTTGTCAGTCAGTCAGACATTGCAATTTGCCCCGCTTGAAATTGTGTTTTTGTTTATCTTATGGAATTGTTTTTTAGCAATTGCATCCATCAGGCTATCTGACTGATCCAAGCCGCGCTCAGCACATAGAATGTCAGCTCACTTCTCGGCCTAAAGAAGAGACAATTCATTATGGAGAGACAGGAGCTGGTAGCTCACTCATCAACATTAATGTGTCGCGCCCGGTGCCCGGTTCCAACCAGGAGTCTGTCGCTCCTCTACCTGGCCAGCAGGTAAAGATCGCTCAACAATAAATGCTACTACTGGCTTATTGTGTTTGTCCTAAGTACCAGCTACAAATGTTGGCACTTTTCTTCAGCTGTGACCCATCCCACATCAATTTGAATGGTGCTTCTGCTTTATATTGTAGGCTGCCAATGTACCGACACAGCCTGCAGCCCAGGTGCAGACCACGCCGCAACCACAATACTCTTACAATGACATCAATGTCAGTTTGGGTGCACTAGCTCCGCATATTCAAGCGTCGGATCATGTAAGCGATCTTATAATAAACTGGCAATCTCTGGTCAGCGAAACAACATGCATGACTTTCCTGGTACTGAAATAAAATCTTGTGCATGACCTTTTTGCTACTTATGACACCTGGTCGTCTCAATGGGTCAAGTGTACTTTGTACCAAAAGATGTCTGACAATTTTCTAGTGACTTTGATGTTTACTGATTGATTTTTGTCCCATTCTAGATACAGCTGTTCCAGAATTTCAAACAACTGAAGCAGTATGTTCGCCCAGCCTTGGAAAGGGCCATCACCGAATTGGTAGCCCCTGTGGTAGATAGAAGCATGAAGATTGCTCTCACTACGTGTGAAAGTATCATTAAGAAGGTACCTATCGCCTAATCTTGAATTTCAACCCGCTATTCCCGTTGTGTTGTGCCAATATCGCTGTCAACATTCACATAAATCTCTGGTACGCTTTAGGACTTCGCACTTGATCCAGAAGAGCAACGAATGAGAGGTGCAGCCCACCATCTGGTCCGGAGTATGACTGCTGGTATGGCTCTTATCACATGCCGAGAACCGCTACTCATTTCTATCTCGAACAATCTCAAACAGGTAATGCACACCAGTCTGCAAACCCCATCGAACAAGTTTCTGTACGCACTGCTTTTATGGGTGTCGGGATTAAGGCACAGACCCAACCGTTGCTTAATAAGTGAAGAAGCTAAGATATTTAGGTTAAAGTTATCATTGGTTGCCATTGTTTTGTGCAGGCATTCATGACAGCTCTACGTGGGGCCACGCCTGCCCAGAAGGAGATGATTGAGCAAGCGGCTCAGATCATAGCTCAGGATAACACAGAACTCGCCTGCGCCTTTATTCAGAAGACGGCAGTTGAGAAAGCCATACCAGAGATAGATAAACGGCTGGCTGCGGTAAGACAAGAATTTTAACATCCCGTTTGTAATAAGTAGTGATCAGACTAGTTTCCCAAAACCTGCCGTGCCCGGTTAGCCTGTTGCCCAATACTCTACCACAAGTCACTCGGGTTCATTGGGATGATTTCAGGAATTTGAGCTGCGATATAATGCCCGTCAGGAGGGTAGACGTTACTGCGACCCTGTGGCACTTTCTTATCAGCTAGAGAGGATGCCTGAACCGATCCGATTGAAGGTTGGCAGCGCCAGTCAGCAACAGATGAGTGTGTATGAGGAGTTTGCTCGCCAAGTTCCTGGATTCGCCACGGCCTCGCCGACAGTGAGCGACCTGCTCGGTCAGCAGGGGCCCGTCTACAATAAACAGAATGCGGTGAATATCTACAGACTACCCAACCCCTTGTGCTGACTCCATGCAGCTGAAGCGTCCAGCAACATCGATGGACAGTAAAACTGAGTTGTTTTTATGATTGTAGAACTTTATGGCTGATGAGATCAACACAATCTGTGAGAAGATAGCTAACGAGATTGAAGTACAACTACAGGTTATTGGATCAAGTGGCACTGCCAGTACATATCAGCAGCAGGTCAACAGCCTGCACGGCTTAGTTGAAATGCTCAAGAATAGTGCACAGAGTCGCGAGTACACCATGACCGGAATCTCTCTGCTCCAAAAGGTGAACGCCTATGATTGTTGTTGACTGCTTTTGCGTTGGGAGCCATGCACCCGAATCATGATTTGCTACAATTTGCGTCATTGCCAACATCACACGTATGATGACTTTTTTTTAGACGGTGGAAAGTTTGCTTGAAGGCTATACCGCGTCTATCACTGACTCAGATTTTGCATCGCGGTATCGTGATTGCCATATCATGGTGCTGAAGGGCCTGCAGGACAATCGGGCGTTCGGCCCTCAGTGGACAAACAAGCATGTCACCAGGTAACCATGATGACCAGATGTATTGCACATCACAGCTTTCCAGGTTATGCATCCTGAAAATGATTTCAATCGTACTTAGTGCCAAAAGGTTTCTGTTAGGCTTCCCACTAAACCTCCCGTCTCGCATAATGTAGTTTCTTATTTTGTATTTTCTACTCATTGTCAAATTTACAGATGTCTTGTTGATTGTCGTGAAGACTACAAGTACAACGAAGAGGCCATAGAATGTTTGATCAGGAATGGTTTGGTTAATCTACCTCAGTATGACTATGCCTTGACAACCAGCATGGAGAATGGCCTGAACTACATGGCTGTGGCATTCGCCATGCAGATTACACAGGTATTTTACAGAGATGCCACTGGGATAAAACCATTTCTTTTGTTTGTTATAACAGTCATAACAAGTCGAGTGGTCGCCTGGAGGATTTCATTCTTACAAAACCCATTGTCAGCATTGCCTGTATGTTTCCACCTACACGCGGCAAATGTCTCCTTTCCAATATGCCCTTTTTAATTGAAGGGCCCAGGTTTTTCTCTTTTAGATAGCTGATTTAGATTGGTTCTATTTATTTTACTTGCAGAGGCTCATCATAGACGAGAAGTCGTCAACTCTGGTTACAGAAAGTGACCTCTGCAACTCTATTGAGATGTTGGCGAAGATTTCGTCAACAAGTAGACAAGCCCCTGACGGGTGAGTGTGCATCTTACATTGTTTACTGTCTCGTTTATCGTCTCATTTACCGTCGGAACGCTAAATAGGGTCTAACAAGTGTAAGTGAAGGACACTAGATGTTTTCTATTTCCTTGTAGGCTACCATCTCTGATTGAGGCTATCCGGCAGCAGAATGATGGAGGACTTTTCCCTGGTTCCGCCACTGGTCCTACCTCCATGATGCAATCTGGCATCAATCAGGCTAAAGACTCTGATGATCCCAAAGGACTGCACGAGAAAGTCGAGTACCTGCTGAGAGAATGGGTGCAGATGTACCACAGTCCCGCCGCCGGCAGGGACAGTACCAAGGCATTCACTTCTTTCGTAGCACAGGTATGAGCCGAGCTGTTGGCATGGCGAGTAGAACTATGGTGCGAGACCTTAGACTATGCATGCACTGATTTGTGAATGGCAGTCACACCTCGGCCACTTATTGTAGATGCACCAGCAGGGAATACTCAAAACGGATGACCTAATAACGAGGTTCTTCCGTCTGTCTACCGAGATGTGCGTTGATTTGACATATGGTACTCTCAAGTCTCACTCCAGCAATGCAGCGCCTGTGCGGGCTAAATGCTTCCAAACTCTGGACGCCTATGTGAGACTGATCGTTTTGCTAGTCAAGCTGAGTGGTGATGCCACCAATACCTTGACCAAACTCAATCTCCTCAACAAGGTAAATGTCTTTAATGAGCTGGCTCTCCCCCAGTACCACTGGTCGTATTCCGCACCACCTTTTATCACTCTATCCTCTTACTCTGCCCGACTCTCCCTCCAAAACGTCCCATCTTCCCAACACTCCTCTTATCTTTCAGGGAAGACAAATTATTCAGGTTTGGTAGCAAATCCATCATTCCTGTTCATACATCGTTAAGAGCCGTTCGGCGGTTGTCTTCATTAAGAATTCCTGACGTATCGCAGATAACTAATGTTACGTCTTGGCGACCCTTAGTGCTCTGTGCACTCGGTCACACTGTTTGGAAGTGCCTTTGATTGGTTGTATGTATGTAGGTGCTGGGCATCGTGGCCGGGGTGTTGCTACAGGACCATGAGGTTCGTGGCGAGGAGTTCCAGCAGCTGCCATATCATCGCATTTTCATCATGCTGTTTATCGAGCTCAACGCCCCTGAGCATATACTGGAGACGATAAACTTCCAGGTACAGTTAGTTGCGGATTGATGCCCTCATAGCCCCTGTGGGCCATTCTATCTGTCAGGAAAATGAATACGATCGATCCACATTCGGACATTGCGAGGAATGAAGTTCAGCATTATGCATCTTTGGCCTGTGGTTGGTCTCTCGTATAAGGTTTCCAGAAGTACGCATACTCATTATTGCTGGTTCTGAAGCGTCCTCTTGAATAGTGTAGGCTAGTATTAGGAAGTGCACTATTGTCTGGGAATGCTAATAACCGACCCCTGGCTTTTTTGCTTCTGATGGTCAAACCAATGAGTTCCAGACCAAACTTGGCTTGATCTGCTTGCCAATGTTTTAGAATTGTGGTTCTTTTAGTGTCAGATCTCGTATCAGAGCACCATATGCCAAACTCAGCGGTACTAACCGTGTAGACTTTTCACTCAACAGACTACTTGTAATGCCCATTTTCACTGGGCCTCTAAATCCTCACTTAAATCCCTGTTTCTACTGAATTCTTTCACAGATCAACAAGCCATGGGTTTCTTCTGTACTTCTAAAGTCTCTTAGGGGCACTGTAGCAGCCATTTCGTGGTGTGCTGAAACGGTTACATGGGGGAGTTCTTATCTCTGGGTTAGTACCACTGAGTTTGGCGTGTGATAGTGGTCAATGATCTGATACTAAAGGAACCACTATTCTACAACATTAGCACCTTTGAACTGCAGGAGCTCAGTGGTTTGACCACCAGCAGCAAAAAAGCACAGCCGGTTCAACTCCCCCCCCCAAAAGCACTAACGCCAGAGTAGCAAATCACATGGTCTGTGTTCTGATAAGAATCGATTCGACTAAAATATTGTACGTATATATGTGTTTTATCAGGTACTGACGGCATTTGTTAACACCTACAGAATCTTACGACCTGCTAAAGTTCCCGGATTTGCCTTTGCCTGGTTGGAGTTGGTTTCGCACAGGGCCTTCATCGGACGAATGCTTCAGCTCACTCCACAACAAAGAGTGAGTGTATTTGGCGTGGTTGCAAGTGAAGTCCATTGCTTATCTTAGACAGTCATGTTGAGCGTTAACAATGGGCATGTTTTTTAGGGATGGACCATGTATGCTCAGCTGCTTATCGATCTCTTCAAGTTTTTGGGCCCATTCTTGAGGAATGCTGACCTGAATCGGGCAATGCAGGTTCTATATAAGGTAAGTGTAGTCAGGTTCATGGGGGACTAGGTGTCATTCATAAATCTCTATTTCATAGAGGTTGGGTATGTGACTCGCCAATGAATTGCTCAATATCTCACTTAAAACGTTGAAAAGTTCCCTTGCCAACTTTATGTCAAGCCAACGATGCAATGTCTTTCACTGTTGGTAACACCGCTTGCTAAGTATTATGTTGTATAATGTAGGGCTGACTTGAAGCTATTGATCATCCTTTCTCTGATTTGTTACAGGGTACGCTTAGAGTGCTGCTGGTACTGTTGCATGATTTCCCTGAGTTCTTGTGTGATTACCACTACGCCTTCTGTGATGCGATCCCACCAAACTGTATTCAAATGAGGAACCTCATTCTAAGCGCCTTTCCGCGCAACATGAGACTGCCAGATCCATTCACACCAAATCTGAAGGTATGATTAAAGCTCAGACAAAGTAATAGCGATATTGTGTGATATTTGCGCTCTGGTGTATGTCTTGCTTCCAGTGAGTTTCAGCGACTTGGCATATTTTAGGTTGATATGCTGACAGAGATTGCCCATCCTCCAAAGATGGTGTCCAATGTGCACATGATGATTACACCGGAGCAGTTCAAGAAGGATCTGGACTCGTATCTGAAGACTCGATCGCCTGTGACTTTCCTGTCGGACCTCCGAAGCAACCTCCAGGTAGATTGCACGTGTTTAATGCTATGTGATGGGCTTAGGCCTACCCAAAATTCACCGTATTTGCCTCCGTCCAATAAATGGGATGATCTAAAACAGTGGAGCTAAGATGTCTTGGTGTTTGACTAATGAGACGATTCCTCTGCAGGTTAACAATGACCCAGGCAACAAATACAACATCCCCCTGATCAACTGCCTGGTGCTGTATGTCGGTATGCAGGCCATTGCCTATATCCAGAACAAGGGAATGAGTACAACCACCAGCACAATCGCGCACAGCAGTCATATGGACATCTTCCAGAATCTGGCCGTTGATCTGGATACAGAAGGTATGGTTGCCACCAGTAGGTATGGGGTTAGGATTGAAGTTTGATCTCACTGTACTTCTGTAGACCTATACAGAGTATTTATCTCTGTGTGATCACTCTGTTTCAGGTCGGTATCTCTTCCTGAATGCTATCACTAACCAGCTGAGGTTCCCCAACAGTCACACTCACTACTTCAGCTGCGTGCTGCTTTATCTGTTCTCGGAGGCTAACAGCGAAGCCATCCAGGAGCAAATCACAAGGTAATGCATATGACACATGATGGATTTGGCATTAGGTTAGAATTTCCGTTTAAAGGTAGCTAATTTAATTCTTTGGGATACTGCGCTATTTATTGGTAGTTGTTGATGGCAACTGGTGAGTTTTGGGTGTGAATTACATTGATTTTTTTCACCTATCACCCCTGGTGTATGTGATTGAGTACTGTTGCATTTTAGGGTTTTGCTGGAGAGACTAATTGTGAACCGACCGCACCCTTGGGGTCTTCTCGTCACATTCATTGAACTGATCAGGAATCAGCAATACAAGTTCTGGTCGCATGAGTTTGTGCACTGCGCACCGGAGATAGAGAGGCTATTTGAAACGGTGGCCCGCTCCTGCAATCAGACCCGGCAGCAACCTCCCAGCTCATCAGTGGTCCCACCTGGTGTGCGCGACAATGATATGGCTGCCATGTAACTATTATAATTTAAAGTAGAGACATTGGGTTGTTACTCAGTCCTGAACCGACAGTTGGATCCATCTGCGGTGGTATTTTGTCTGTTCTCCACCAGTTGATGCTTTCTAATGTACTGTTTACCAGTTGCTGGACTGGAGCCCTGCATTTATTGCTTTATTATACTCAATGTCTGTAGAGTTACACCTCATGCTTTGCTGACTAGTGATGAATTGCCTACTTGTACATTACCACTATGCTACAACGGATTATTTTGTTAAACACATGAGATCAAATTTTCAATAAAATCCCGGAGTTTTAATGCGGTGTCGGAAAGCTGCCAAGCAACATGGCTGGAGAGTTGTGGGCTTCTATTCGATATTAGTCTAAGCATAGCCATAGGGGAAAAATATTCGATTGGATATTCAGTTGGTCTCCGATAAATGCACTGCCCCATAATAAAGAAATTAAGCGAAATATAGGAATACATGCCTGAGCATATAAGGAGAGTAACACCAGGCTCTGAAGCCATTATTTGGTCATAGCACAAAATCTTCCACTAATGATATATTTGGTGGGCACTTAGAACAGGACTGTTGCATAACAGCTTTCAGAAAGACGTAGTTTACCATTACAAAACTGTACTTTAATCTCTAGTTGTCAAGATTAAGCCAGGACATAGTGCAAAATACAATGCAGTACAAGAAGATGTAGCCGTACATGTATATACAAATATAGAGTAAAATATAATAAACGCATGTATGACCTATTATAGACAATCTGGTTAATTTTCTAAACAATACTGTACCCATTAAGACAGAACATGTACATTGATGGAAGAATTTCGGGCCATCAATTCATTCACAACAGAACTGAATTAATGGCTGGACAATGCCAACCAAAGCTTAACAATGTTATATAACGTAGATTAAAACAATGACAAGAGGCATGGAGCTAATCCAGTCCAAATAAACCATCAGCTCCACCATCATGGATGTAATCGGCTTTAGAATGATAAAATTAGACTGGACACCGATCACATATAACAAAAACAATGAGCAAAATGATAAGCAATAATCACCGGTATTATATCAGACTAAAGTCCAGACTACAGCTCCAAGTGTATGATATTAATGACCTTTTTCTACCTATTTGTAATGGTAGTCTATAGAACATACTGGCTACACTGAATGCGAGACCTGTAGGACTGGCAGTGTCTGCTAGGAAGAAAAGGAATTCTGCTTTTACGGCAAGAAAGTGTACCTGGCAAGTGTCGCTGAGCCATAACATGGGCTCGAAGGTTCCGAAGGTCGATGCATACGGATTCCATCATGCGAAACTTTAGTTGGTTATCACAGTGAGATGTGATGATAATACTGAGGTATGGTCGAATGTCCTGCCCGCAACTAGGCGATGTTGAAATATTCCAACAGTATACCGGGGAAGTTGCCAGTCTTTACTTTGAGCGCCAAGCACATTTCTGAGTGAATCGCATTTAGTGTTCGCAAATCAATCATTTTCATCAATAGCTTAGCAAACCGTCTATTACCACTCTTAACTTTGGCGTTACAGTAACATTCCAGAGCCTTTGTATAGACCTCTTGGACTTTTTCTACCTTAGATACGTCGACTAGACCACACCGCTCTGCAATAGTACGAAAAGAGTGCTATCAAGAGAAATAACCCCACATCCAGCAACTCTGTAAACCGCCCAGAGCTGGGAAATTATAAACAAGTCACTAGAACTAGTTGAGCAGAGCTGGCAATGGCCTAAGCAGCTGGTGGATCATGGTGGCCCAGTATCAACCAATCCACTAATACCTCGACAAGCTTGGTCTGTTATGATTTATCTCCGATAATTCAGACATTGGTTTCTATGGAGAATGACAACCCTGGCATCTCAATTAAATATCTTATAGCCCACAGGTAGCCGAACTGCAGAAATGGCAATGTAAATGCTACACAAATTTCATACTCATATTCGGGTTATAGCTAGTCACAGGTATTAACCGGACGATGAGTAAAGAGACTATGCTTCATGCATTCGCCCCAACATTACCTGAAAATAAGCTGATACAGGTGAGAAGACCGAATTCAGCATTGTCCACTTTCATTTCAGCCAGAGCGCTGCAAAAGTTATACATGGCCGGTACGAGTGACTCGAGACCAGCAAAGCTCATTGTATTGCGTGTGTACGCTTTACCGTCGGCCATGATAATCGTGTCAGATTCAGGGTCGTATTGCCGAGCAGTTCTGAGCATTAGGTTTTCGCACGCAGTTCCCTGCAACAATACCACAGGATTAACCATAGATATGAAAAATTATATTTTCTGGGGTTCATTGGCTAGATCACAATGACTCACATTACTACAGGCTAATTCTCAGGAACCAGTGAATGTAATTACTGATAAGTTATGATATTGGCTGGTAAACTTATAGGATCCTATCGAATCCTTGCAGTAGGTCATACAGTGGCTTTCTATTTGTTAACCC
>Ga0224511_10004100_pt1 | contig 10864 bp, 8 predicted proteins | sample SF_May12_sed_USG_2_FD_169988 | JGI IMG/M metagenome (GOLD analysis project Ga0224511, IMG submission 169988) | Sediment microbial communities from San Francisco Bay, California, United States - SF_May12_sed_USGS_8_1 | ecosystem: Environmental > Aquatic > Marine > Sediment | place: USA... | reverse complement strand
TCAGATCTGTAAGTTCATACATTACCAGCACCCCAATTCATGGCATCATGCGATGGCCTATTCACTATCAGTGACTGCTTTTTTCTACACTTTGGATCATCTTCTGTGGGGTGTAACTAACACATGATGGGCTCGACAAACCAATTTGATAAGAAAACTCAAACAGGTGGTTGCTTCCTTCTATTGAGATTCAGCATACTCAACGAAATAGAACTTCGCCTAACCTTTATTGGAGGCTCGCTATGACTGTTAAATACTGCCACCCTGCAAACCTTGTCGGCCCCTAACCCTCCCCCGCCCTTCCGCCCTTCCACCCTTCCACCCCCACATAGAGACAGATTTATACGAACCAAAGTAGGTGGTAGGCAGGTTGCTATCCTAGTATCCGTAATGGTAAAGAGACTTGATGTCTATTGTTTCAGATTGACGTCTCATTTAGATTCTTCAGATACTGAAGCAATCACAGCCATGTACTCTTAACCAATGGCTTCGCGCTAATGTCAGCCAGTGTGACAGTGTTATGCATGTATGGCTTTAGAACCAGGCCTAATTATACATCCTATTCATTCAAGTCACAACAGCGTATAATAAATAGCAAATCCATTGTTCAACTTAATTCCTTTTCAAATATTAGCACAAACTTTTTGAGAGCTTCAGCGACTGAACTTTGAAATCTTCTCAACAAACTCGCGTTGATTAGCGGAGCTGAAGTTAAGCCCTGTACTTACTGATTATTTGAGTGGTGCAGTTAGACCAACAGGTCCTAACATCATAGGACTTTAGTTATCAAGCGACCAAATGCTTATAGATAATGGCTCCCTCTAACTATCGAGCAAATAACACAGTGATCCACAATTATCATGGTCTCTGTATTAATTTGACTCGCATAACTACTGCCGAATTCAGCCAATGACAGTCATTCAATCGCTCATCATTTTCACGGTGACTGGATAAATTAATGAATAGTTGGCTGCGCTCAACCAAACAGCTTTACAAGCAGGCTGGGAAAGCACTTGAGTAGGTTTTCTTTTGCAGAGATTGAGCACTGAATGCCATACCATCATGTATCCATTAAAATGGCTTTACTTTCCAGGGAAAGCCTTTTTCAGTAATTCGGGCACCAGTAGATAGTTATGGGTCATCTATCTATTGACACTGGTAGCTGTCATTTTTGGTCATACGTGCATAGTGTCTATTATACGCCTGTGGTCATTGGGCCTGACATTAGTGTGTAAATCTGACTGTCTTAAATAGCAGTAAGGCTTAATTCTGTACAAATTGTTCCATACTCCCTCTGTGCAAACACTTGTGCGCCAGAACACCAACAACGCACTCGTAAGTGAACAGCCCAGAACTAAGCTAGCAGGAAACCTTAGAAATCACCAGAGCGGTGGTCCATCAGTAATGGCATATATCTATCTGCTGTCAGAAATTGGCTCATGTCCTGTCATTAGCCTATTTGAAGGAAGGATGCCAACTTTGGTTAATCATCAATGTAATATTCTTAATACATGTAGACAGGCTATGCTCATTTATTATCAGAGAAACTCTACTCAAAGGTAGCAGTTGCAGGTGTTCATTTTGAGAGAGAAATTTGCCAATCTCTGTACTGGCAGAGTGTCAGGTTCAGGCTTGTGATGTGTGTTGCTATAAGTGCTGATCTGGGGTATTCCCATGATATATTTGGGTGCTCAGGGGACCCCCACTACAGCGTCTCCCCAGCGAATTCTCAATGCTCATTTTCACACTCATTTACCATGAAACGATACCTAATCTAACAATCCTGCCACCTCAAATTTTGCTGGTTGGTGTATATGTATATACACAGTAACACCCTTGGTCACAGGATTGATGTGTGTCACACATGCTCGTGTGACAATGCAGTACATTAACGGAAAGGCATCCCTGCGTACCGAAACTGTCATACTCAGTGACAAAATTTACATGTCATACTTGGTCTTGTGACATATACGTGACCTATGAACTAGCCTCACACTCTTTATATATGCATACAGCACTGTACGTGATCATATAGTATCTGACACTGTGCGCATTCAATCAGTGTCGCACCAAATATCACAACGTCACACTCAATTGTGGAAAATATTTCCTTGTATAACCACAGCAACAAACTCGTGTGTGGCAGTCATGGGAAAAAATCGCAAAGTAAGTCACCGAAACCTTATAGCCCAACCAAGGGCACTATCATGCAAACCTAAATGTATTCAAGAGAAGCTAGAGAGACTGTAACAGATAGAGCCTCAAGTGCTCAGTTAATGGCGAGATGTCATATGTAGCATAAGGAAATTGGTGCCGCATATAGGAACTGGGAGTCGCATATGCGAATACTTCATTTTGAGAGAAGATTAAAACTTGGAGAAGCTTACACCCTTACCAGACAAAAGAGTTCTGATATGATGCTTGCTGTGAATGTCACTTCGAACCGGATGACCGGCCTTGGTCACAATCACTGACTTTAGTAATTCTCATTAGTAAAATGCAATTAGCTACTAGGATTATGATTTAAACTTTGTTGTAAACCAAATTATAGGTAATTTCTAAGATGTGTGTCTGCTCTAATTAGTTCCACTAAGCCATAGAAACAATACAGGTTTAACGTAAAAGCCACCTATGGTCTCAATGCTGGTTTACAAATATCCTATGAGAAAAAATTCCCAAACAGAATTACATGTAGGTCATAAAAGAGCACTGCTACTTTCCGACATGTATAACAAATTCAGAACAGAATGTGAGACAAACTCCATTTCTCTCCGCCCTTCATTATAAAGCTAAGTTTGACTTGTGATGGATTTGAATGGTAAAACACACACGCATCGAATCAGCAAGGTTTGGTATGCAACATTTGATCAGAACAATTAATGAAATGATCCAAAGCCATCCCTTGTGATTGATTAATATTAAAGGGATGCTATACATTAGATAGTTTGCTGATAAGGGCCACTACACAGCAGTATTATGTTATAGGTAGAGAAGGCATTTCACACTATAGGGCTGCATTAGTCTTATTTGTCTAGTGCCATTATGTAGATGGTTTAGGTTCTATGAGATTTTAATTAATTAAACCTGATGGCAGAATATTTGGCTAGCAGTCAGATGCGTATAAACACTTATATAACATCCAATCCCACAAAACAATGAATGAATATTAAGGACTGACCGAGGGGGATTGCGTGAAAGGGTTTCAAAAGCGGCTACAATTAGTCGGACTGAAATCTGTTGCTTTATTTATTAGCCAAAATAAAAACAGAGCACTCCAAATACAAAAACAGAGTCCCACTTCGATTAATCATCAGTGCTACTGCAACAAAATGGCCATGCTTTTCAAGACTGTTCATTACTGGCATAGCACTTATTGTATCAAAGCAAACATGAGGGACAACTCCAGATCTAGTTTGTGACATGGCACCAGACTATAACACTCCGCATCTCCAACTCAACTTATCTTTTCACAGAACCCTCTAACCTCTAACCTCTAACCTCTAACCTCTAACCTCTAACCTCATGTAAAGGATTTTAGGCCATTCAGTGTCTTATTTGGATAAATTACTTCACGTGGTGCCGCATAATTTCCATTTAATGAACTGGGATTTCCTCGGAATCCCTTGAATTTAGAACACCAAATATTCTACTCAAACTATTTTCGGCTAAACTAAAACATTACGCACTTTTTTTGCACGGTTTGATGGGCGCCTTTGAACTAAAGTATGGAGATGTGATATATGTCCCTGCATGTCTGAGACGGTATGCCTGAGACGGTATGTGCCGGCACTGAGTATTGGAGTAACTGCGTACGTGTTGGGAAATGATTCACAACCACTAAAACTGAGAGGAGTTATTGAGTTGACAGAATACACTAATTGGCCTAATGAGAAGCAATTAGCAATTTCGTTACAGAAACCCTAATCTTATTGAGGAGCTAACCAGACTCAAGGATTCCACTCACCAAACTGTCCCGAGTCGGTGGTTTCAACGCAAATGCATCAGGCGCTGAGATTAGGTCAGTTTTAATTACTGAGATAGGCAGACTAGTTAAGGCAAGGAGAACAATAGAATTAAGTCCAAAGTTGATTGCCAGCCTAGCAACATTACATTGGCCAGTGTAAAGACTAGTTTAATTGATTGGTGGACAATCAACAGCAATGTTTTATTACATTTTAGCAAACAGAGTGCTGTATTTCAGAGCCCCTAACTAGATAAAAGTACACATTATATCAGATTCAAAATACTACAGCTTGAAATAGATTTTGAGGAGCTACACTATTGGACACAAAAAAACAAACACGGAGTTCAACTGGGTTTTATTCACGAGTGCGAAATCTGCATGGGTCTTTCTCTCACAATAAAAAGGTCAATGGATGAGAAATCACAGCAGTGATTAATTGGATGATTACGACCTGTCAAAGCTGTAGATGACTCAGAGAAATGCATCCCTCAAACCAGGAAGAAGACATTGGTTTAGTAATTATATCAGATTATGCATCATGTGACAACTACTATAGGAGGGTATAATATCCATACAGTGATACTACGAGAGACACAGATTTTTTTGTCCGCTTATACTCCAGATTATTGTTATTTCTCCCTATGGGGTTGTGGAATTTGCTCCCTTGCGGACTGGGAAGATTTTTCGAAGCTCAGGAATGAATTAAGACTAAGAGCGATTACCCTTCCTGTCACCTACATTGACTTTTCTGGTACTCGTAGTCACAGGGATCACTGCACACGAGTCGCACATTCTAGTCGCTAACTCACGACTTCTCACTCAATATGCAGATCGTTGCCTGAGAATGATCTGGCCAGTAATTATTTCTGAGCGTACTCCGGGATAACTCCTCATGATCCATCCCTCCAACACCATTTTACAGCCCCTGGAGGCGTCGAGTCATATCGAACTCCTTCCTCACTGTCTGATAGGCCTGACTAAGTGCTGGTTCGTATGGGCAAATATGGGGAAACTGTGGTTGGGATGAAAATAGAAGGTCTCATCGGGTAATTAGAAAATGGGCATCAAATGCAATTCGCGGAGACGAAGTCATAATGAATAGACGCATAGAGGGAATGACAGGATTAAAAGAGGAATAGAACTACTGCAATACTAACGCTTTCACCAAATAATAATGGAGTAATCGTACTAATGACCACCAGTATCCAATTCATACTTAATATTGACAATTAAATCTTCTTTCTTTTGGTAGTGTTATATAAGACACGATTAAACTACTTTTAAGCTCCAATCCTAGAGCGGTTAATAAGGACATATGAAACTAGTCAAGAGCCAGAACATGATTACGTTGTCTGCCCATCACAATAAAACATTCGGCGCTCTTCAGACCGAGGAGATTATAAAACACAACAGCTTAGTTTTATAATCCGTGCATGACACGTTGATTTCAATTAAGGATCAAATCCTAAAGAATAAAGTAGTGCATCAAAACATTGTTCAACCCTCTTCATAAAACATCCAGTGCATTATGAACATCTTTATACCGAAAACATCTAAATTCATATAATTACAATGCTTTTAGCCTTGGGAACAAGATATGTTTGCGTATTGGTTTATTGCTAATCATTTCATTGAATCATTGAACACATTTTAACAACTTCGCTACAGGCATTAGACAGCCTGTGATCTACCAAGCACTACATAATAGAAAAGTCTCCATTTAAACTTGGAAGCTCAGCGCCCACCGACCAAAGCCCAATGTAAATGTAATCGGTTTTATGCAAGCAATGATGTTTCGCCATTCTATCTCTAGCATTCGAAGAGAAGTTGTCCTTCCCTGTATATATTAGTACGATGAGACAGCATATATCACAACACAGTGATTTGTTGTGCACCCTACTTCAATGTAAAATCACAATTATCAAGGCCCTGGAGCATAATATATCATTAAAAACATTTTTATTGTTCTACACGAGCGCTTGGTCGTCCTATTTAACGGACCTCCTAAGCCCGAGGGTTGTTAGAGCAGTAGGAACTAGGAAACGTGAGGAGATCATTCGAGGATCTTAATATCTTGACCCAACCACTCCAGCCATTGAGCTATCCCTGCATCATCCTAGGACCGCAATGTTTAGCTCGCCAACTGCTGGTGAAGACGCTATATGAAATCAAAAACACCTCGCCTACACTACCGTCCCACTCAGTTATCGTTTACGTGTTTTAAGATGCCACGCAGAATCTAAAACAAGTATATTTCTTTACATTTAGCCTACATTGTCTATGATACAGTTGTCAAAAATGAACTGCACCAGTCATGCGCTTCAATATATCGGTAGGCTATAGCTCTGAAAAATTATTGGGATGACAACTCTAATTTGGAAACCACTAATTCGTATATACTACCCATGTATTACTAGATAATGGATATGGGTAGGTACAAATGTTTTTGCTGAATCTAGTTACTACGTGTAATATTATCAACAGGACATCCACCTCCACTCAAACACGTCTATGAAATGACTATATAGGCACCATTTCTCGCAGATCTCAGTCAACTTCTGTTATGAGAAATTAAAGAAAGCTCTGCCTGGCACGAACCTTGGATGGAATTTATTGTAAATCACCATCCTAGACTTTCAACTTTTTGCATTATATGTCATTATGCACAGACTGGCAACAATTAACTGGCTAAACTCCTATAATGGGATGTATTTATTATGGTATACATCTTTCTCAATCGGCTGTTGGTAGGTATCAAATGAAGAAAGATTGCTAAGAGGAAAATCTGTAAAAGTTAACTCGCATGAGAAACTCATCATCCATTATTCGGAGCTTGCCCCAAGATAGGTAAGTTAATTGGAATCAATAGGCAAAGAATCTGTGACTATTTTAATTGTATCATTCCGATGTCATCACACGAAGATCATTCATTACTATACTCTATGCCCAAACTTCCTCATAACTCAACTGCAACTTAGAAGGTGTAATGTCGTAAGTGGATTTCATAGGTATTGTGATGGATGAAGTATTCAAGGAAGCGTCCCTGGTTTGCTGGGGGTTTTTTCTCTTGTTTGACCTCTCTCTTCGCCGCTATGGCGAAGCTGTTGAGTTAGATATGGTTTTTTCACCAGCTATGACCTAGCATGAAGTACGACGAGTGGGTCAGTATCCATGCTCCACCTCAGTGCACGAGGCTTGCTTGTTTTTGTGAGTTAGGATTGATGTGAGGAGCTCATACTCACAACAGAAACTGTGACCGGGATTTGAAACCAGGTTCTCATGACTATGAACTCAGCACTAAACTATCCCGCTGTTAGTGGTGAGAACACGAGAATTCCATGCAGCGAGTTCTGGGTTCACATCTCAGAAAAAAACTTGGGATGGTGACAGGAATGGTGTCCTACAATACTTCCTGTAGAACAAGGAGCAAAGTCTATGACCCCCCTCCCCCTGCACAGGGTGGCATAATGTCTACACAACTTTATCTCAGCATACTACAGTAGGCCATAACAAGCGTGATGATGATGCCGTGGGTGTGCGCGTACCTGACACATTTATTTTTATCTATACGTATCCCCATGCTATCTTGTCCATTCAAACTACAACTGTGAAGATTTATAATTGCAGAGGTTTTGAGTTGATCCCCATCTCAGATTGCATGTTTAAGACCCATCAACTCCATGGAGACCATACAGGAGATCTCTCATAACCTTGGCGGTGCGCGGAGGCCTGTCCTACAACATCTGGCCAGGTAAACATAGACAAGCCTGGCTGGTATGTGGGCAGTTGCCATTTATAGGAGGAGTTATAGTTTATCAAACCCGACATCTGATATCCTGTATAAAGCATAAGGTTCCATACGGTTTGCAATATCCTGCTCTATTGCGCTTATCACATTAGTCACCAGCCTGCTAGACAGTGTCATACGGTGCACAACAACCTGTGAGGCTGTGTCACACTCATCGCTGCCTGCCAACCTGCTAGACTGTGTCATTCTTGACACTATATAACAACCCGCTCTGCTGTGTCAAACCTACCACTTCATAACAATCTGCTTTGTCGTGTCCTGTAGCTGAGACATTATGGGTATCAGCAACCGGATTACCTACAGGGTAAGACATCATCAGCTAACCAATTTCTTTTTGAAAATATTTATAGCTTGTCTTTTTTAAACTTTGATTAATATTTGGACAATTCTATGAACTTTTTTCATCAGCTTTAGTAAATCAATCATCAGATTCATGACAAATAGTGATTATACTGTGAATCCTGATGAAGGGTGAGAAAATGTACCCAAGTCGATCGACTCTTTTAGCAACCATCGAGTATTGCCCGCTGCATGTTTCATATTGCCCATTTGCTCGGTATCAAATGTGATGGAGGGCAAAAAGCTGGTTGAATGCCAGACAATATTTGTCTTGAGAACTGGTTTTAATTCATCAGTAATTTAGCATCATCATTTCCAGAAATATAATAGATTGTGTAATTAGGTATCGCCTAAAAAATAGGGCGCTGACAAGGTTTAAATCGTTGTTTCCTTCGGTACACGGCGAATGGGTATAACCGAGTTTTAGTTTCTTTGGTCCATTGCAACATGACTCTTTATGAGAGATTTCTGGTTCTATATTGTTGTTAAACAAAGAACTATGCCCATACTTGGGATGAACCAGCAGCATATTGGGTAGAGCATAGACTAGAGGTTCCAGATTCAGCTCCCACCAATGGGTCCCTTCACCTTGGTCGGATAAAGAATGTCAAGTTAAACACTGCTCAAGGTAAAGGACCCAACTGAAATCATACATATGTTCTCTATCCATTTTTTACACAGTGGAGGCAATGTAACTGAATGGTCGGATCGCTCGCCACTGGCGCTGAACGTCCTGGTTCATTATAGCTTGTGTGCGGTATCTTTCAAAAATCTCTCAGTTCTCCCAACAGAAACAGGCTGTTAGTCGACCCTCTTCAGAGCAGGAGAAGGTGAAGGGGATGAGGACGAGGAAAGGCATCCCACCTCAGTTCCACTGTTGCCGGTAGAGAATGGGTCTCTAACATGGCCAACCTTCATACAAGGAACTCTATCATACATGTAATCACTTCTGTTTACAGCTAGGAGGAGTGCAGGATGCCAGCAACCTTACTGAGATGTGGCTCAAATTCGTCAGTATTCAGCCGGGGTATTGCCAAATCTATAGAGAAGAGTATAGACAACTGTACGAAGAATCACTCATCATACAGCTTACTCATTCTAAAGTCATCCTGGCTTGGGATGCCAAGGAAAACCAGGTCAGCTAGACTTCATCATTATCACCCCATAGTGAAGAGAGTAAGGGGTACTAGGCCTATCCCTAAGTCTGATCAAATTTACTGCTCCACACTCCCTTTTGTTCTGTCACTACCTAGTTTTCGATTGCGTCATCTCAGGGACGTAGTTCGCAGGGTGCTTCACACTCATCGGCGAATTTGCAAAGCAACACTCTAGCTGCGTGTACCTGTACGGATAAATCTTTGCGAGTAGCCATCCGTTACCCCGTGACCCCGAGGTTATTGGGCTACGGATGGCTGCTGAAGACTTTTGGTCGGGGGTCAAAGTCACTACAGATGGCCATCTGCGTGCATTCGTCTGTTTGTGTGAATGCAGCCTAAGAATGGCTGTCCTAGTAACTATAAGTGAGAAGCCAACTCCCAACACACCCACGGCCTATGTTTCAAGTATGCAAGAGTATCAAAAGGCATGCGCTTGATATTTTTCCATTTGAACTGGGAATTCATTGGGGATCAAAGTTCCCAATAAATTCACTACAACAATTTTATTCATTTTAGTCTAAAGAGGACACCAAATAGTTTGTCCTTTGTAACAGTTATTAAAAGTTTGGTTGTTCAACAGAAAGTCGTATTGAATGTTACTTAGAGGGCCAGTCATAGTCTTTAAATCGAAGATTCTTGTTAACTGAGTTCATTTTATTGCTAAAACCCAAACATTCGATGTGGTGGATCACAATAGCACTATATATCAATGATAATGTGATAGTGCAACATGTACACATGTGAGCTGCTAATCAATACTCACATACTGGTCTAACCTCTATGGAGCAGAGAGGTGATATCTAATTTGTTCAATACGTATAAACGGGACTCATTTTGTTGCATGCACCCAATCCACCCTCCATGTATTTGGCAAATCAAGTCGGGAAAAATGCGTGAAACTTCCATTGCAGGTGGCAGGGTTTGGCCTGCTGGTGTCTCCTATGCAACAGGCTGCTATGTATGAGGCTTCACTAATCATACAGTCCAAGTTCACGGACTCAGAGCAGAAACTAGTAGAGGAGCTAAGGGATTTCTTTCTGCCCATTCTCTTGGAGCATAAATATACACATTTGTAAGTAATGCAACATCTGGAGATATCTGGAATGAGTAGAATTGTATGCGTCAGCCCAGGTGCATCCAACCTAATAAACTGCATGAGTGATGAGCCAAGTTTTAAAATTGTTTGGGAGATGGATGCATTGAGTCTGTGACATCATTACAACTTTAGTTATAAACTTTAAAGTTTTTAAGAAATGGTAACATCAGTTATGTGGCATGGCTTTGGGTGCCTCTTATTGCTCTACATGGGCAGACGTCCTAAGCAATAGATGGTAGAAGCTAGGAATTATGTGATCAAGACCCTCACACTCGCACCTGAAGCCCATCATGGCCCATGATCTCATGCACCTAAGCCAAGCACTCTAGCCACTAGAGCTATCCAGCTGCCCTGCTTTAAGTCTAATAAGTTTTCTTCCTTCTTTTCATTGATACCTCACATTATTATTATTTCCTGCGGGCTCATGGAGCTATTATTTACTGCGGGCTCATGGAGTTATTATTTACTGCGGGCTCATGGAGTTATTATTTATTGCGGGC
>Ga0224511_10004099_pt1 | contig 10865 bp, 6 predicted proteins | sample SF_May12_sed_USG_2_FD_169988 | JGI IMG/M metagenome (GOLD analysis project Ga0224511, IMG submission 169988) | Sediment microbial communities from San Francisco Bay, California, United States - SF_May12_sed_USGS_8_1 | ecosystem: Environmental > Aquatic > Marine > Sediment | place: USA... | reverse complement strand
ATTTAATTCACAATATTAATAATTATAACAATTTACAGTTCTGCCTTCGTCGTCTTGCTGTCAACAAAATGGCGACCAATATATGGCGTTACTCTTCACATTGCGCATGCGCGACTATCCTTGACACGTTTCAATAAGACTTGCTAATATATATTCAATACTAAGTAGTATTAATATATACCCACTACTTAAAACCGTCTTGAAAATCGCTACATGTAGCGATCGGTTTAACGCTCGCGTTTCACGGTCACATGTCATACATTCGCGTTTCACGTTCACGTCGCGCTCACGCCGATATGGAATACATACATTCAATAGAAAATCGTTTGTTTGATTTTTCACGTTCGCGCTTCACGTTCACGTTTCAAGTTCACGTATAGATGGAATACCGGCCTAAGTCACCATGACAGAAATGTTAACGCATGTAAATTGTTAAAACGGATATTTTTATATGATTTTAGACAGTGTCTCGCAGTTTGCGAAGTTTTTATTTACACATCTCTGTCACCAAATGTGGACAAAATATTATAATTATGGCATAAGCTTGCAGTATGAAATATGGCAGAGCGCTCTCTCAGTATTATTTCTGGTTTAGATATTTGCTATTTAAGACACTGGTATATTATTATTATTATTATTATATTGTATATAGTTTTGTGGGCTACATCACAAGAAGTCAAAGTTTTTCAAACGCCCTAGCCATTACCTGTAGTTGCCCGTTAAAGGTGTGAACTTTCCCTTTAAGTCCCCTCTTTACTAACCAGGAACGAAAAACTACTTGGGTACATTCATCTGTTGGTTTCTGAAAAGTTTAATTACATATATATATTTTTTTTTTAAAGACACACACAATAAAAGAGCATTGAAATTTTATTTAATTCTGTAATTTTTACATTGTAGATAGTTCGTTATAGTTTCTAAGTGTGTATGTATGATATTTATGAAATAAATCGGCAGTGATGTTTTGTTCAAATGTTTGTTTTATTTGTATTAATAAACTAGAGCTCCGCATGTCAAAGCAGTATACATGTACGCCCAAAGGAGGAGCCGTTCGATAAATTAGTGTTGAAAACTTAAATTGAGTTTAACATCTGCATTCATATGTTCATCTACTGACCGTGACCAGTCTTCCTACCATATACAATGACTGCCACTTATAAACTTTTCAAGATACAACAATGTATTAAGGGGACACGGTTTTTCATAAAATGCTACTGTGACCTTGACCTTTGACCTAAAAATGTATAAGGTCATCTACTGAGTATGACCAATCTTCCTACCAAGTACCATGACTGTCACTCAGAAACTTTTCAATATATTACGTACACATGGTTTTTGCATAAATTGCTACTGTGACCTTGACATTTGACCAACTGACCTCAAAATGTATAGGGTTCATCTACTTACCATGAACAATCTTCCTACCTAGTAGAATGATTGTCACTCACAACATTTTCAAGATATTAAGAGGACACGTGTTTTTGCACAAAATGCTACTGTGACATTGATCTTTGACATAGTAACCTCAAAATGTATAGGGGTCATTTACTGAGTATGACCAATCTTCCTACCAAGTACATTGTACCATGACTTTTACTCAGAAACATTTCAAGATATTGGTGTGGACGGACAAACGGACGAACGGACGGACAGACGCCATACCATAATACGTCCGAAGTTTCACTTCGGGCGTATAAAAAGTTAAAACATACACATAAAGACACCCTACGGTGCCCGGCCGATGTCATTTTACCCTCATTGACCCTACCAAACGCCGTACGGTCGCCGTGTAATTTTAAGTAGTACCTAAACATCACCGGGCACCGTACGATGTCTAAAATATTGATAAAAACTCGTACGATTTTTCCTGCCGCCGGCCGGGCGCCGTAAGGGCGCCGTAGAATCGTACAATATTTGGTGAAATAGACGCCGTACGGTGCCCTTAGATGATTTGTGACCTTAGCATTATAAATAGGCTTTTTATGAATTAAATATTGGCCTTAATCTTTGGCACAATATTTAACATATTTTTCCCAATTAATTTTTGATCACTTATGCAACAATAAAACCACACAATTTTTAAAACCAATTATACTTTAACACAGGACTGATGCGTTGTTGAAAACTGACTACCGTAATCAATGCGTCTTCGCTATGTGTCTTACGTTGGCATAACTGTCTGGCTACATTTGTAGCAAATATTGCTTTCGGCAACAACAGTACAATTACTTTTAGATTGGTTGGTATAATATTGCACTACGGCTTACCAAGTGCTTTATTACGTCCAGCTCAGCTTTTGTCGTAAACGCGTGAACGTCAATTGAAGGAGACGCATAAATTTAATGACATTATGATAGTTTTCATCACGTATGTGAAATAAACATAGACCTATGCAATCGAACTAGAATCTTAATATTTGTATTTGTAGTTACACCTTCACGACGTTTCGCCTTTAACGAGTTTACATGGCCTTAAAGACGTGTGATATCAATAACAAATAAAACAATAGGTGGAAATGACTGGGTCTTCTACTTGTATCTTTACTTCTTCCTGTTATGCAATCTGTCCCTCGAACCGTATCCTTTTTCTTGCTTTTCTTTTGTTTTCCCTTATTCTTATTCTTGCGCACCGTTAAAGTAATGTCAAGTTTGACAGTTTAAGGTATACCCATATATTTAGATGAATTGTAAAACAAAAACGTCTACCAATGATTTAATACTATTTAAGCTTACATTTACATTAATATATAATGAAGAGATACTCAACGAAAAAATGTTGTAAACTATGTAGACATGTCAAGTTTAAGGGCACCATGACAAAATAGCGCCGTAAGTAAACCAACAACCTTTTATTACGAAATAAACATACGTTTTGCAACATTCTTTCTTTGAAGATCTCTTTAATGTATATGTAATTTATTCTGCACACGATAAAGAATAATTATATATTTGTAAATTAAGAAAAATATTCAAAGAAATATTATTTGCGAAATTGATAAGCGTGTGATTATAGTCAATCGCTCGGGGTCCATCTGAAGCGCTCCGTATCTTCACACTAACATAATATTATTATGCACTGAATATGTCTAGGCTGTTCATTATATAACTCGTTCAATTTAAATTTCCGGTTTGCGTTAATGTGTTTTAGACAGCTGCTCATCTTTAATATACACTTTAAATGAGATGTGAACATTACAAATACTATAATTATAGCAACACTATTGGAATTGCATCAGTACATCAGAAAAAATCTATTTTGATTGTTCTTGCTTTTTTGCGGTATAATAATTTTTTTGCATTCTTTCGTCTCGTATGATACGAAAACTTCTTAAATATAAGAGGCTTGCTTGTAAGAACACAGGTCTGATGCAAAAGCTTTGGACTGGTTAATCATAAAACTTTATCAATGATACAAATATTTAGTATGACGTTTCTAAAGAGTACACCTTATTAACGACATTTACAAAGTGTCTGAATAGAATTAGTGTACTTTCCAGGTACATTACAAAAACGCAGTTGCATACATTTAGCGAGTTTTATTATTTGTCTTCATACACAATGGTATTAGCTTCCTTTTCGTTTAACCTAAATGTATTTGTGATGAATAAATATAATATTTCCTTGTTCTATAATATATATACTGCGATCACAGGCATGTGTTTACACAGCGTTTCATTGAGGTTCATGTATAAGGCTAAATCATAATTAGACCTCATAGACGGATGCAATGACAGTACGTATTTTTTTAAATTCTTCATTTATTAATGTTTACATACGTTTACCATAATTATCTATTATGATATATTTTAGATAACTTATCTGATAAAAATTTAATTACTAGAAATATGGTATTGCAATATAGCAACTTTAGCTGACAACTATATATACATGTAACACCGCGTTTTGCCGTTACCGTCTACGAATATTAAAAGAGTTTAATTAAATTCACGAAATATGTATTGCAGACAATTTACAGCCATTTGCAAGTTTTTAAATACAAACGTTTATCTATTTCTGAAAACAAATCATAGAACGTAGCCCTTTTTAAATTCACAAAAAAATGAGATGTGTTTCATGTGCAGACTTAATCGCAGAATTTGCAAAACACACAAATAATACATGGACTGGATGAGCAACGTGTTCCTTTTTCTTGAGCGAACGCCCTTACATGTACATATAGGATTCATTTAACAACAATACAAATGTAACTACCTACATGATCCAAGTAAAAATGTGTATATGTCAGATTATAAAAATACACGTACATTTCACATTAACCATAAATGTCATCTCGTAAGCATAACTAACTCGAAAATGATTACGTTATAATTATAATATATCTGGTTTGCGCCTATATTCAAAATTGAATTTCAATGGAACTAAATTGTAGCATTTCTGCCTAATGCTTTGTAAACTAAAGTGCTTTAGACTATCATTAAATGTTTTAAACACGCTGTATTTCAAAACCGTTATGGTAGATTACTGAGTTAGCAATGTGTTGTGAAAATACATGAAAACCCAAAAACCGATCCAAACGGTTAGACACGTACAATATGAAAAAAACAAGCGATTACAAATACATACAGTCATGTGTGTTAAAGTCATCGTTCATATTTGTTCAACTTTGGATTCCTACCTGTATGGACTTGTGAAATGAAATGAAATGACACTGTCTATGTGAGTAAAGTTTTGTGTCGCTTATGCCAAAGGATGTATTATACATATTCCACGTTTACTGCGACAATTGTGGTCTTCAGTATTTACATTATAATATACAGCCAAACAAATTGTGTACGCATGTATGGTTATCCACTTGTTATGTTGTCGAAGGAATGTTTTGTTTCAATATTAGATAAAAGACAGCCCTTACATCACAAAACAACTTTATTTCACGTCTTTATTCTTCACGAAGTTATGGCAAAATACTATGTCTCTAATACCGTACAACGTCACTAGATATACACTGACAAACAACAAGGGGTCACCTATAACTTTAGTGCAGTAATTGTTGCTTTGTAATGTACGAGTGTTGGAATGAATGCGTGTTTACAGTGTATCATGGCTATCTACTCATACTGTTGCGTCGGATTATAGTAGCGAACAATAATATAAATTAAAATATCTACTGTGTTTATGAAAACACAAAAGGAACATGATTAACGAGACATAATTAACTAGCCTAAGGAGTCGGTACACTTCCATATATCACTTAAATATTGTTGTTTTTGTACAATTTGCTTCATTTAGATGCATTAGGGTAAATGCATCCCGAGGTTAACATGCCGGTGCTATTTTAAGAATATAGCACATGTCTCCATTTGTAGTCAAAGCATGTAGCTACCGGTAAATGTTTATTAAATAGTTCAACAATGATTTAAGTAATCATTACTATTGATAGTGTCTGTTGTGTTTTGACATGCATTGACATTATTCCACGTGACATTTGATGTCGCTCCAGAAACAAAACACTTAATTTGCATGTGTACGACTGTCCTGTCTTTTCGCACTTTCTCCCGTTCAATATTTGAAGTACGGTGCTACATTTATCGGCCTTGAATCTGGATTTTTTCACAATCTATGCCTCTGCGACAAAAATATGTATAATAATAATATATTTTGAATATTTATTAAGATTTATTAAGATTTATTAAGATATTTTAATTTTATTTTGTTTTGACTGGCAATGGAACATTGAGAATATTCATTTTGTTACCTGCTTCTCAAAACATGTATAAACAAAAAGGTTTAGTCAGTATTTTGATAAATGTGTATCCCGAAACCCTTAGTTATATGAACACTATATTCACACCACATATCCACTATCTTTATCGTAAGCACACATATATACACTTTGACATACATTCGCTTTTTAAAATTGTATAGAATGCATATGCAACACATGCTTAGAAAAACTGATTGCAAAATCAAGTAAAAATTGTCAAAACCTAAGAAATGAATAAGAAGTCTTCACTTGAAAAAGTCCTAAATTGTTTTTCTTTCGATGGTTCACCTTTTAAACTTTTCGTTTTTTTGATCGGCAAAAGACAGTGGGTATGATTTGTGACGAAACTAACACACGTGAAGATGTAAAACAGTTTGGTTTACAGAAAATGACAATTTATCGCCCCCATAGTCAGGTTGACCCCGTAAAATACCAGCACGTAACGGCTGATATTTTATTACCTCATCACGACCTGATCGTTAAGAAAAAGCAAGGACTAGTTTGCTGTTTGCTTTAGGCATTAAGAACCAGACTTTGTTCTCAAACGGCGAGGACTAGTCTTGTCTGAAAATGCCTCAATAAAAAACATATTAATTAAACGTAACCGTAAAAAATATTAAAGGATTGAAAACATGGATGAAACAGACAATAAATTGTGTTGTGGTCCAAAATCATATTGATGTATGTTACAACGTGTCTATCAGATAAGAAAAAGTCCAGATAGACTTGATGGATATAATTAGACTGATTAAAAGCCATTGACAACCGCAAAAACTGGTCGACTATATACGAGTTCCAGAAGATATGTCGAAATTAATACATATGGAATAACTTACTAACAATTTGCGTATAACGTGAAAAATGACTTTTACATAAATAGATACACAATGATGATTTTAAGGTATTACCATGATATACCTCTCATATTAATCAGGTCTGTACACAGTAATGTACGGGACAAAGTGATTTGGGAGGTTAACTATTGTCATATCCAGTTTATAAGAATTAGACCTCTAAAAGCATGTGATTTTTTTTAATTATTTCTATATATGTATCATTATTTATTTGAAATACTTAGTTTTAATGCAGTATTATACAAAATACATTTGTCAGTTATGTTATTCAATATCCTGTACCGGAATGTAGTCATAGCTTATATATATGAGATGTTAAGTAGAATGTGTTACACATGGCTGTATATGCTCATTGTAAATATTAAACGTTCTTCTTCTATGTAAGTAAAGTGGTTATTCACGACTATAAAACAGCATCCCTAATGGGAAAATCTAATTTGCATGTGTTTTAATCACAATTAGCTCAATAATTTACCAGAATAGGGGATTCGGGGTCAAATTAAATAAATATTATACAAGAAACATATCTCTGTATATGTTTATTTGATATACAATATCACAAAAACTATCAAAGACAAACTAGTGAATTTTCCAGGAAATGTATCTTAAACATGTGTTGAAATAAAAATGAAGAAAAAGCGTCATTTTAATGCAATTAAAATCGTTTTTTTATTTTAATTGTCGCAGTTAACGTAGAATAAGCGATAAATGATGTTTAAATATACTTATTGTTGGTATCATTCACACTCTACTTTAATCACACATCTTGTTGATGAGCAAAGCTTTAGTGTTATGCATTTCAAAAGAATACCACACATTGCCCAACGTCTTTCTTCGATATGACTTCGTCTTCTCCCTGTGTCGTGCAGGCCGCACAATGCTGGCATAGTTGCACCAAAGTGAATGTGTACATGTGTGAGGGAGGGTAATGTGCGCTTTTAAAATAATATACAGGCATGCATTGGTTTAGAGGCTGATGGTTACTACTCTGGTCTTAAAGGCCTTCCAGATGGGCGTGGTAATCAGGGCGACTGGAAGCTTGTAGATGTAGATGGCAGTGGGGAAGAATGATTCTCTCAGTGTATGGGTTCTGCTGTATGGTTCAATTGGCGCAAGCCGCGGCCTCCTGTAGACGAGTCTCCCATCCTAATGACTGGAGCACCGCTCCAACGCTAGCCTGTCTGCGATAATTTGTCGGCTCTGCGTTGGACCATCCCCAGTGATTTGATGTTGTACTTTGTTGCTGTACAATGAGTTGTGGTTGACGTTTAATGTGTATGCTAAATCTGAAGCACATTCAACCACGTACCCCACTGACCTTTTGAATTGTGGTTTGCTCTTTCAATCAAGCGTATTTAGTGAACTTCCGTGAACAATATAAACAATGAAACGGATGCATGCTAGGATGGCCGCAAGTCAGATAATTCAGACTTGTTTAAAACGTTTTCCACACGTATAGGAAGTGTAACGGTCTGTTGTTTTGGCTTTGTGTTGGACTTAAAACTGTACTGAGCAAACACCACATTGATATGAAGTTCTGCTGTCTGTCTGTGGTTCCCGAAAGCAAACAAGTTTACATTAAACAAATCTTTTGCAGTGCCAAGGGCGTCTGGTTTGCACTAAACGTATTGACAATACAAACTGAGTCACACATGTTAAACGGCCTGAACAAATGTTGTTACTAAAAATAACAATGATCTTACACATTTTTAAACAAAGCATTGGTATATATATGAAATGAAAACACAGAACAATAGTGATGGTAGTCAGACAACTTTTGTATTACATGTGTAAACATAAAATATCGAAAATTGCAAATATGTATCATGTGTCTATTTTATTTGAAAGATGTACCATGAATGGTTCACCTTAACTAACTACGTTTCTTTTAACCTAATATAAACTATATTCCTGCTAATACCACATAATTACCGTTAATGGTTTTTAAATCTTAAGAAAATGTAAGTAACAACGCTTTTGTTATTGAGATGCAATTAAACATTCACTACACAAATATACGTATGCATTTACAAAACAATAAAACACACATACAAGCACAAACCACAACAAAAGATCCCGCTGCCACACGAGTAAAATTATATAATATGCACAAATAGCAATTTGAGCAAAACTCTCAACATTTGTAAAGGAGCATTTGTTGCTTTTCGATGTAACCTAATACAGTCTGCACATTACTTTAAACTTTCTTAGTAAATATAGTATTATGTCCTAAGGGGTCCGTGTACATACCGTCTTTTCCTTTTACTTTTGATAAAAAGGAAAACGGAAATCAAACTGTTTTGAACAGTTTTTCGTTTTTCATATAATCTAATGAAAAAAAAAACGAAAAACAATATCACATACGACTCAGTCCGTACTAAGTGCGACAACCACTGTCTTAAACCTTTAATGTGCTAATGCAACAACTGTACTTACTAAAACCGACAATGAAGGCGATTTTTAACTAGGGTTATCCTTACTAATTAAAAAAATGATACCATTGGTCTAATTTCCATCATTTGTAAAAGGTGGTCCCACCATTAAACCAGGAGTATGGAAAATGACGTGTCTTCATAAAAAATGCAATTTTAAAATTAAGTTTTAAAGAACACATATAGTAATATTAGAACAAATTACACAACAAATGAATTGGATTATCTTTCTTAAAGAGAAGATATTTAGAATTTATATTTTATTTTTACACATTTGCGAAAAAATACTGAAATTGGCGTGTCTTCATTTCTGTTACCAGTTACGAGGCCTATTTTTGAACTGCGTATACGTATAACAAATTCTAGTTTATTATTATACTAATATCTTAATTAAGAACATTATAAACTACTTGGCACATAAAACACAGCGTTTGTAACATCATTAATTCAGTTAGAAAATAAAGTTCAAATATTAAAGTTTGTAGCGTAATAATTAAATGAACATTTACGGAACAGTGCTGTATTATGATATTGTACGCAGAAGTCACAGTGATGCCAAACTAAGTCTAGCCTAGCAGTTTACATTTTTGTTGTCCGACATATTGTTATAGCGTTCAATTATCTATCATGCACTAAACGACTGCAACACAGTTGAACACGTAAAATTAAAACATTTACGGGACACCATTTACGAGTCAAACTTTTTTATTCAGTGACATAATGACACTTTATTTTCTAATTGACATTTGATTCAGACTCATGACATCATATAACAGTTATACGATATGAAATATGGCGATTTCGCCATGATTTACACCTTGAGACATCGAGAACAAATCAATGAGGGCAAGTACATTTCAGTTTCTTAAAACTTGTATTTTGTAGTGTGCATATACAATTTTTGTATTGTATCTATAATATGCATACAACAAATATGACATACATGTAACAAACACATATCCAGAGGTAATAATAAGAAGCCAAAATGCAAGTGTCCCGTAAATGGTCAGACCGTCCCGTAACTGGTCGGGGCTAATTGATTAAATGTAAATAAGATCAATGGCTTGTCAGTGTGAAAATAATAATAGAAAATAATAATAATAATAATAATAATAATAATATTAATAATAGTAATAAGAATAATGATGGTGATGATGTTAATGAAAATAAACTTATAATAATAATACTAAAAATAATAATAATCTAATAATAATGATGATGATGATGATGATGATGATGATGATGATGATGATGATGAAAAAATAATAATTATCTGTTTCTTTGTATAATGGCAAAGTGTAAATCAAAGAGAATGAATGAATATCGATCAAAAGTGAGACAAATTAGAGGATGTATGGCTTAGACGGGAAAATCATTTTAGAGTTAAAAGCTACAATATGGTTTGCCTTTGTCAGAGTTAATTGAAGAAAAGCAAATGGACAGAAGAAGACTTAACCAGAAGCATTGCAAAACATATAGAAAGAGATGCAAGTCCACTGCAGCTGAATAAAGTATATTGGGCCAAGAGACAGGAGAAAGTAGAGATCACAAAAGCCAAGAAGACGATCATGTTTTATTAGATACTATTTCTGCTACATTTTATTTTTCAGCATGGCCAATGTTTCAAATAATGATAACACTGTGCTTACTTTTGTATTTTGCACAATGAGACATATTCTTTTAATATGTTTCAAAGTTTCAAAGTTTATGTTGGGCTTTATATTTGCATATCTACGTGTGTGTATACATGTACCTAACAATTTACGGGACAAAACAACAAAACCATTTACTTTTACATTCATTTAATTAGTACACTTACCCTAAGTGAACTGTTTTTTGACAAATCCAATATTTTTAG
>Ga0224511_10004098_pt1 | contig 10866 bp, 4 predicted proteins | sample SF_May12_sed_USG_2_FD_169988 | JGI IMG/M metagenome (GOLD analysis project Ga0224511, IMG submission 169988) | Sediment microbial communities from San Francisco Bay, California, United States - SF_May12_sed_USGS_8_1 | ecosystem: Environmental > Aquatic > Marine > Sediment | place: USA... | reverse complement strand
TCATTGAAAGTGTTGATGGTTGAAGTAAAAGTCAATACTTTAGCGTGTTTTTGGCCATATTTCTATTAAAATTATGCTTTAAATTAATCGCGAGCGAAGCGAGCGAAGAAAAAATTAAGAAAATCTAGCGTTTTGTGTATAAAAAAAATAGGTCCGCGGCCGTTAGGGGGGGGCGCGCGCCGGGTGCGCCCCCCCTGGATCCGCTAGTGCATGAGGACCAGAAACAATATAATTACACAATGTTTAAAGGGCTACCTAATAGTCTGAATACACCAGTTAAGGTAGAATATTTGTAATGGAATTCGAGGGTTACACATTTGTATTTATTATCAAAATATTAAAAAGATTTTTTTCTCATTAAAATTTGATATATATTATGAGTTTACTTTTCAACTATAGAAAATTATTTTTAAAATGAAGTTACCTTTATATCGTTTAAATTAAATTAAAGAGAAACAATTTTACACCTTATTACCTCCCTTTTAAATGAATAGAATGATGTTTTTTTATCTTGTTTATAATATCAAACTACAACTTTCGCTGTAAGAGATTCATACCCCCACCATTGTGCATTATAAAGCGGAAGCAAGGGTAAGATGTGTTGTGGAAAAAACATAGGCTCTGCACATACCCTAGTTTAGGTGAATGTGTCTTTCAAGTTTGAAGAAAATTCTTCCATTAGTAAAGGAGTTATAGAGCGGACACGACATAATGTGTAATATTTGTTTGTTAATATATTTTACCCTTAATTGTGACCTTGACCTTGAGCTGATAGTTGACCTTCAATTGTGACCTTGACCTTGAACTGACACATGGGCAACTGGGCCAAGATTTAAGAATTTTTCTATTAGTGTAGGACTTACAGAGCAGACGGAACATAATGTCTAATATTTGTTTGTTTAATATTTAAACTTTAACTGTAACCTTGACCTTGAGCTGATACATGGACAACATGGGCTCTGCACATCCCCTAGTTGAGGTAAATGTGTCCTTCAAGTTTGAAAAATCCTTCCATTAGTAAAGGAGTTATAGAGCAGACACGACATAATGTCTAATATTTGTTTGTTAAATATTTGACCTTTAACTGTGACATTGACCTTGAGCTGACACACGGGCAACATGAGCTCTGCACATCCAAGGAAATCCTTCCATTGGTATAGGGTTTATAGAGCGGACATGACAGAAAGTCTAATATTTGTTTGTTTAATAATTGACATTTAACTGTGACCTTGACCTTGAGCTGACACATGGGCAACATGGGCTCTGCACATCCTCTAGTTGAGGTGAATGTGTCATTAAAGATTGAAGGAAATCCTTCTATTAGTAAAGGAGTTATAGAGCGGACACGACATAATGTGTAATATTGTTTGTTAAATATTTGACCTTTAACTGTAACCTTGACCTTGACCTGGCAACATGGGCTCTGCACATCCCCTCTTAAAATGGCATATATTTTTTATTAAAAAGGTTTTTAAAACGTCTTTATAGCTGCAAATATGTTAATCCATTGCACGCCTTTTACTTTAAACATGTTTTGAAAATCACATATGTGTTTCAATACAAATAGTGATTGAAACGCGATTTACATTGGTAAAGGAATTTCTACCGCAATTGGCATTCGCGGCATGATGAAGGAAAACAACACGCCACAACACCCCAGGCGTTAAAAGAAAACCTAACAAAATACGGACATCAGCCGAAGGTTTCCAATCGGTCATATTAACAGGTCTTTGTAGTAATTACAGTTTCTTACATTGCACTAAGTAAGATTATATCATGCGTTATTATTTACTATGACTTGTCCTTTGCATCCGCGAGCACATGACTGTTTTTAACACGAATTAAGTCTTTTATAGATATGAAAACATCCTAGCAACAATCATAACAGACATACCGCTTTCGGTTCAACTCAAATTCATACCGTCCCATTCTGATATTATAAATGGAGGAGATGTTCAAAGAAAAAATGTTGTAAATAATGTGGACAAGTCAAGTTTATGGGCACCATGCCAAAATGGCCCGTACAAAAACACACAGAACATCACAAAACACGGAGTAAACAACTTCTAGTGATCTTCACTCTGAACTTATCGGCTAGTGAACAGAAAACAGAGAAAGCAACAACTTACTGTCCACCCTCCCCCGTCAGTCGTCATGTCGCAATACAGAAGAGCTGGCGTGGAGGAATTCCACGTGGTCGCTTGGTAAACACCAGTTGGCCACGTGGTATTGTAGTTCAACAAGTCAGAACAGTCCGCTGGAAAAATGGCGGTATTCTTTGTTACATATATCCCAATTATTTACAATTGTTATACTTTACAAATGCATCATAACTTGACAACTTTAAACAGGCAACAGTAAAACTGTTTTAAGCTTTCAAATTGAAGTTAATGTCTGCTAGGCGATTATCCTATTCCACATTAATTAAAAATGCAAGTGTTGTATTGTTGGGTTATTAACTTTTTAGTAAAATTAATAAATAAATGTGTGATTGCAAAACAACTACTCATAAGATTTAAATAACTAGCGACCGCTTATTTCCGATGTTATTAATTGCATGTTTGCACAAGGTTTAGCCGAATATAGAAGCAAATACACTTAACCAAAAGCATTAATTTGCTGGTTACATTGATATCCTACTTTGTATTTAGTGGCTAGGAATTGATTTCAGGACCTCCCGCTCAAGAGAGGAAAGCTTTACCACTTATACTACGCTACGGTTTCAATGATATCGACTTACATATGGCGCACGTTCGGTTCTCTGTCTTTACGTCAGTGCAGTTGGTCCAGTTGACGTCACAGAGTCGCATATCACGCGTCTTGACAACATTGACGTCACTCTTGTAGCAATGTGACCATTCACTCCACGTGGTCCAAGACAGTGCAACTGTAGTCGGTGTATCCGGTGTAGTTGATGTGAAGTCTAAAGGAATTGCATTTGCGTATAAAAGTGATTTGACAATATTATGTGGCGGTATTGTGTTATCTTGTTGGTATTTAACGCATCAGAAAACGATTGCGTGTAGAGTTGTAGAAGGTGAATCTAAGTGAAATAAATGTTTGCCAGCAAACCATACTTTAGGTCTTTGAAGCGTAATCTAGGTTTAGTGCGCATTTAAGTGGGCTTAATTCAAGTAGAAACATGTTTGCTGTCCAAGCGAAAACAATCTTAGTGCGTCCTGAAAGTGGTTGACGTTGACCTACAGCCGCATTTAAAGCATGACATTTTGGAAATTGACATACAATCACTCTGACCTTCAACGTCGGGTATGTACGTATACACATGTATAACAAAGTACCTGTCGTGGAGCAGTTGGCGTTGCACAAGTTGTGTTCACAGCATGCAAAACATTCGTTAAACTCCTGTGGCTGCACCTGACGTCTTCCGATGATTGCTGGTCCAGGATTCTGGTTGTGGTGGTCTTGACAGAGCTTTAACAAACACAACCAAATTTGAGAAGTTGATTGACGATGTTCCACTTCAAGCAATCAAATTTTAAAAGAAATATACAATGTATGCTACCCAATGTAGAACAAAATAAAATAGTCTAGAATATGAAAAAGCCCCTATTATATAGTTTGGAATACATCTCTTTAAAACTTACAGAGTGAGACGCACAGGTGGACATGAACAGGGTGTTATCAAACAATTTTCGTCCTTCTACATAACAAACCTGAAATCAAAATAGAAATGTTTAGCTCAAACTTTAATAAGTTTCATAGTTGAATTTGGCAAAATATTTTCAGGATTTTCGATTCGCTAACATGCCTGTGTATGTATATAATTATTATTGTGTCCATTTGCCCATAGTTGACGTCATTTTCGTTCAGAAAAAGTGACATATAATGTATTATAGTCTTCCTGGTAAATGATGTAACATCTATCATTAACATTTATAAACAGCTTCAATACAACCGAGGCTGCTTTTTTGCCATAAACTCTATACTTTCCCTTTCATATCAATGTAACTGCAGCTGGTGTTTAGTGCGTGTGTGGCGTTTGTAAAGTGTCGCCCAGTAAAAATCATTGTATGGCTATATTTTCCTGAACCTATTGTATGGCTATATTTTCCTGAACCTCTGAGATTATGGACTGCATGTTATTTGTCTTTGAAAATAGAGTCCCGTTAAGGCACAAGGGAGCGTCATTGTTGTGACTTCTTTCAGTAGCAAAATAGAGGCTGCTATATTCCATGCAATTGTTGCCTTCTGAGAATTTTTCAGATTCATTCCTAGAGCTTATTGTTTAAAGTTCTATCCTCTTTACGATGCCAACCTCTTTTTTGTGTTTTATATGCACTGATAAGATGCTATGCGTGTTATACGTTATTAAGATTAAGCTTACCTCGCCCTCACGACCGAACGCGACGTCATGACAACGTCCGAAATGTGTAAGTTGTGGGCAGTTGTAGCATAGAGGGCGTTTCATGTCACCATAACCTGTTCAATTTATTTAAATTTATTTAAAAAATGTTACAATAAACGTTTTAAATGATTCAATTCAATACAAATGCATATATTATTGTGAGTACATGTACATTGTGTGAACATTATTGAAATATCAATGCAGTGTGTAGAACTATGTCCTATTTGTTTGATAAATATCTCGTCAAATGATGATAGTGATAAAAGTGTGTCATTTAAAACACAATAAAACACAAGCAAAACCTGGTTCGCCACAAGCAGAGCTCGTGCAAAGATTCGTATCACAACAAAAACTGCACGTGGACGGTGTTGATGCGTTGTGACAGGTCTACAAACGAAATATTAGCGGTGTACATGTATATTAAAGCAATGTATATGTTGGCGCCATTGTATAGACATGTCATGCAAGTAAAAGTGGTAAAAGCCTTTATGTTATTCCATTGTTGTATTGTTTTGGAAAGGTATTTCCGGTTTTAAATTTCACTGCTTTCTATTTTATGCATGCTAATTGCCCGAATGGAGTTTGGAACCGGTCGATTTATTATCCGATGTTATTACGTAGACTACCGAACATTTGCTAGACGGTAATGGCCGAGTTGTTCCGATTATGATGATGTAATGCTATTTTTAGCGGAATGTATTCGCATCTTCACAACATGGCAGGCCATTCCTTTTAAAAGGAAATTTTATTTAAACTCTACTAACGGTTGATTCACATGTAATGCTCACAATATACAGTAGCTATATATACCTGTTCGTTTTCGCAGTGAAGGTCGTATTCTATTTCTCCAAATTCGTTGATATGTCTGGACGCTTTGCAAACCTAGTAATTAAATGGATATCAATAACATTTGAGCAGAAAATACAAAACACATTATTAGTGTTTGAAAATAACATTTCACAAATAATTATTTGATGCTTTTGGAAATGATCAGTACATTCAACATGCTCGCTAATTAGTATAAACAAAACTCTCCGATGATTGTGTCCAAAATATCATTTTGCTTAAATCGGCTATTCCAGCGTTTGCCATTATTAATTTCTATTAGTGAACCATAGTGCAGGATACTGGAGCGCACACCACACATGACACACCAGGTTCTGAACGTGTCCAGTGTAAAGCACTGATACACGGGATCATTTAGTCCTGTGAAGATTCAGTACATAACTCCTTTTAGTAATTTTAGCAAGAGTGAGGAGGGGATCGAACTCGCAATACCTGGGTCAACATTCGAGTGTTTTATCACTGAACCAAATCCCCTCGCTAAAGAACAGTTGTCGTCTACTTGCACCGTCGTGGTATGGCCATATCAGTGCTAAATGTGGTGTAAACATATTGTAAACAACATTTAAATCGGCCGATGTTCCCAGTAAAGTATAAGTTTTACGAACGTATAATACCACAGTACAAACCTCCCCGGCCTGACACTGCGTGACACGAATACACTCTCTTGGTGTGGCCACATTCTTACATTGAAGACAAGTGAGCCCTTCGGAGAGGTCTGGAAATAATGCATGTGCATATAACAGTAACTGTTTTATGTATGCTTGGATTAATTTTCACATATATCAAGACATTCTTAGTTTTACTACACTAAACATCGTTGATTAATTCTCTCATTACATATCACGTATTTATTTAAATGTCTAAAACGGTGGTTTAAGGGACGGACAACCAGGCCGATCATAATGTATCGATGTTTAGATATACAAACGATTCTTACCAAACAAAGAAAGGATTAACAAAAGCACCCTTGTCAACGCCGCAAATCCAGCCATGATGAATAGTTTCCTAGTGTAAACAAAGTATCAATATTACACAAAGTATAAAACAGAAACAAACAAATTAATCGCAAACATTTTACGAATCCGGTTAAAAGTAGTTATCATTGACAAACGTATTTATTTATAATACAAATACATAAACATATTTGAAACATCTGTGCAATTTCCAAAACCTATTTTGCAAATACTTACCGGCAATTTTGAGACAAAGAAGCGATTGTGATGGGTCGTTTTCGGTATCACAACAATGATCAATGACAATGAGTGTTGCGATTACCAACGTTTTATACGTGCTTCTTGCCACACTGTGCGTGATAAGGACATACGAGGACTGTGAGGTGAGATGCGGCTATGATAAACTGAATGGCGTGACATGCACGAAACTAAAACGAGACGACAGACTAAATAACACACGGAACTTAGTCTAAATTTGCAGGTTGTAAAGTGAATAAGTGTGTAAACAAAACAAATGGAATTTAAGGTAGGCCAATAGTTACAAAATCAGTAATATTATTTTGTAAAAATGTTTAAAATAATAATTATAATTACTATACCAAGTAGTATTTTATAAACAAGTTTCTCCTAGGCGATTGGGACATTATAATTAAACTGATGAATGAGAAAGCCCTCAGGAAGGATAGCCTGCACGAGAAAACAGCAGTCTCGGTTTTATTGAAGCTGTTCAAAAGCCCACGTAACTGCAATAAGCACGTTTTCCTACTGATACACATGCGATCATTACGGGGATGAAATTAGGGTTATTGTTGTGCAAACAATTCTGTCAACTCTGTCAATAATCGCCTCTCTCCAACACTCTCCGCTATCTTCGGCACATTTGTGCAGAGCCGACGGTTTATTCCGCCGTTACTATTTAAGGAAATACATCAGGTGCTTTTAAAAAAATATGACGTTACACATCATTACACATCATTACGGGGATGAAATTAAAACTCTTATGTTTATACTTTACACAACACTACGTGTATAACTAACTGAACGACCGTTGATTAAACAACACGTGTTCTTAGCCAGCTTATATTCACAGGTAATAGGATTTAACTTTGTTTATGCTACAAAGTAACCAAACAATTATCTCCTGAAACATTGGCAATACAGTGCTATTGAACATTGCCCCAACATTAAACATTGGCATTGTTATAACTTCATGTATTTGTCACCAATATTGCAAAGTGCGTATATCTAAGTGTAACTTCTTTGGTGTAAAATACCAACTCATTATTTAGTTTGTTTATAGTTGACTTTGAACATGAGCAATTATACATGGCCTCGCAACTTATAAAAACAATCATTATAATTGCTTATACCTGACCATGGATTTTGACTAGACGAAGTGGTTCATCGCAAAAAGTAACTACTAGCAACTAACCTTTGTGGGCTATAAAATGTCGACCTATACTTCATCATTGTGTAGTTATATTTTTCTGGCCCTCTTCAGGGATCATAGATTTATGGTGTTACATTTAAATATAGAGTACCGCTAATGCGCTTGGGGCGTCAGTGGTGTTGCATTTTTCGTTACCACTGATAAACATCATCAATAAAACCGAGACTGCTGTTTTCCCATACAGACAATGTTTCCTGAGGGCTTTCCATTTCCTCAGTTTAATTTAAATTGTTTTCACCACCATCTGAAATATACAAAACAAACTGTCCTACATAGTTTTACGTTAGACAATTTTATTCTGTTCCAATTGGACACTTCCTTGCTATATAATAACATTTAATCTACACATGTGTATTTATATACAGTTTATTAGTGTGTCTGTCTGTTGTTTTATAAACAGCCATGACACAATAAAGATGATGATTGTTGTTGTTGATCAGATTCATATCAGAGATCCTAAATTGTACATGAGTTGTCAATCACTATTACATTAAAATTGCTTACACGGTGTGAGTTTATACAAAAATTTACCTCGATGTTAAACCATGTGGTAAGAATATATTGTAGCGTTTTTGTACAGCATGTTGATATTGTTTCTAATACGGTATTGTCGATATTGAGACCCCATGAAATATAGGTTTTACTATTCAACTTTACGCAATAAGTGGGTTATTACCTTTCGCTTTCTAAAAATCGATTTCATTCTATATTTTATCGTAATATGTCGACTTAAAATACGGATACTGTGTGCGTAAAAGTAATTAGAAATGTAAATCGTATAAAACTGGAAAAAACCTATGTTACGTTACACAACCTGCATTGAACTATGACGATCACTATATTTGAAACTCTAAACATTTCAGAATGGTGAATGCTAGAATTTGATGTTTGTCTGAATTGCATCCTCAAAATGTAATATAGATGGGCAGAAATCCTTAAGTTCGCAATTAACAATTGTTCGTGTGCTGATAAAGACACGAAGATCCAAACATTGCACCAATTTCTGCGTACTCTGCGTGCAAGCTTAATTGGTAAATGCTTCTTATAGACAAACACTAGCCGCCGGTTTATACGCGTTGACTCTGAAAACCCTGTGTCTTGATAACCAAATAATGGGTCTAATAAGATAATAATATCTAAAGTAAATTATGTAAGAAAAACATTGCTCAAAGAAATATTATAATTATTATAGGATTAGGTCCTATTAGTACACTAATTCTATGAATCCTGTAACTTTTTTAATTTTAATTGATTTTTTTTTATTTTACACTAAAACTAATAAGCAAGGAAAATATTTTAAGCGTAGTTATGCCGCATTTCAACTTTCAGCTAGTTAGGCTGAGACAATAGTCCTAACATAGCCAACACGTAATTGTCGAAATGAGATAAAAGATCCACAAGATACACATAAACATGGATAATTGATTGTGTGTTGTTTACATTTGGAAACAGAGTTCCGCTCATGCGCTAGGAGGCGTCAGTGGTATGGTATTCTTCATTACCAATGATGAACAGCTTCAGTAGAACCTAAGCTGCCTTTTCTCGTGCAGGCTATGCTTCCTGAGGGCTTTCTCTTTCAACAGTTTAATGTAGAATTTAACATTTGAAATATTGTTTTGATAAGAAAATGTTCATTGTGTTGCTGTCAAATTTAACGAGATGTTTGAAGATGAAGATGTTGCGTGCGTTTTATTACACGTTTCTCGTGCCGGTGGGTGGGGTAACTTGACATTTTCTAATTCATCTTGTTTATCATTTTGATGGCGAACAGTAGGGAGGTTTTAGGAGCCTTGTCTGTGCTTTACTTCTGACATCTCTAAATAGTTTTACAGATAAATTTAGGAATAAAGTTCGTGTGTGGAGTCCGAAGGACTCCACGCGTGCTTTAACCAGTCCTAATTTATCACTCGGTGAACTTATCAAACACAAAATGTATTACTTACATTTATACCTCATCTTATCACTATTGTTCTGAAATAGATTTCTGATTGTAAACTTCTTAGTTTGAATATTTTCAAAATGTCAATTCAGAACCTTTTCCCCTGTTTCTGTTCGCAGATAAACTGGTCCGCCGATTCACGAAAAGCAAAATAATTATACTACGACAAAGAATATAGTTCTAATTTTATTTTTCGTAACAGTTTTATGTCATATTGTAAACATGTCTAATATGCTGAATACAGTAGATTCTACAGCATTCTAGCACGATCAAAGTTTTTCTTAGTATAAACAAAGACGAAACCAAACCGTTCTTAAATACTCAATAAAGCACAGTTGTGTGTAACCAAAATATTCACGCTTTTCCAATTATCTCCCCAAAAATGTTAAAAAAAAACAAAATCTTACCTTTCAATATTGAATACCACAATCCAAGTCCAATATTTGAAACTGGATAGAATGCACAATGATGAATGTTGTGCGCATGATTATATTTTAACAACACCATGCTTAAGAATACAAACATGCCGATATGGTTCAATGACTCATTACATTAGGTCCCATCGCTTTAAAATGATACAACATCCATTACATTATGATATGTCGACGCTACAATTACATGTTAACTGTATTCAACAATTCATCTCAACTTACATTAGGACTTTTTATCACTTTTAACCAATATGACACCGTATTTCCTTCAACAAAGTCTGAAGAACGTCCTGAGAATCTTTCAAAACAGCTGCATCATGTTTACTTCCGGTAGATGTAGATTGACGTCACAGTGCGACACATACCATTAAAATGTGTTTGTTTTGCGACGGTTGTGCCCCCTTTTGAACGGTGAAATACTTTTAAGTAAACGTATTTTTATTAAAATGTACATAAACTGTGTAACAACTAGTAATCAATGAAAGTTGACGTCTGTATTGAGAAAACAAAATTTGTTTGGAGAGGCTATAAGAATAGCCTTACATCTTGTAGAAGAATCTTAATATAGCAACATTCTAAAATAGCGGGGAATTCCTGACGTCATTAATGTTTCCGTACCTTTGCGCGGTGATAAGGCTAACGGTGTTCATCGAGGAATGAACTTCATTCGTCCGGTAAAGGATATTGAAGCAATGGAAATAGAGGTGTAAATATTGTTATTATGGCCACTTACTTGCATGATTTCAGTGGGTACATTGCTAGAGTCTGAAGTTTCTGAACTAAGTTGTTTCTTGTGGAGTGGTTTGTTAGTCTTTTATTGGGACCAAGGCCACCGTCAACAGATATCTGGCGAAGAAGACTACCCACTTTCTTTCGCCCCC
>Ga0224511_10004097_pt1 | contig 10868 bp, 9 predicted proteins | sample SF_May12_sed_USG_2_FD_169988 | JGI IMG/M metagenome (GOLD analysis project Ga0224511, IMG submission 169988) | Sediment microbial communities from San Francisco Bay, California, United States - SF_May12_sed_USGS_8_1 | ecosystem: Environmental > Aquatic > Marine > Sediment | place: USA... | reverse complement strand
AACTCTGTTTTCACTTCTGTCTGGGAGAATTAGTCATTATTGAACAACAAGAGCCCCGAATACAACAGATTTTACTTAGGCTGAACGTGACTGCAGGAAAGCAATTCTTTTTTTGTAATATTGCGGCCAGTTTCGAGTTCTACACTATCATAAAAAGGAGTAAAGATCATCAGGTTACTAGTTTGATTTCTTTATATTAGTGTTGTAATATTCCATTTTTTAGTTATCAACTTGGGCATTAGGTCATCCTATCTAATGGACCTCCTAAGCCTGAGGCGTATTGGAGTGGTAGAGGCTAGGGATGATGCGAGAAGCTCATTCTCACAGCGGTCTCTCAAAATGCCTGCGAACCTTTCAATCTCAAGCCAAGCGCTCTAGCCATTGAGCTATCCTGCTATCCCCATAACTGATAGTAGTTACCTATAAACTTACCAACTGAAACTAACCTTATGGACATGTCCATCATCCTGTTTCAGGTAAATGGGGAGATATTACAAGAGTACACTGGCTTATCTCCAATCTTCACACCACCATACTTACTTTCAGACGGCTTCATTCTGGCATCAATGACTGATATTCAACGCAGGACATTTGACAATAAGGTTAGTGATTCCTCTTCCCACCTGGAGTCTGTTTCCGAAAACCTGACACCGATTTTTTCTTTGCTACTCGAACACTTGGCCATCTTAACAGAACTCGCAAATCTGAGGCTTGTTGGAGGAGTAGGAGCTAGGAATTACATGAGGAGCTCATTCTCACAGTGGGCTCTCAGCACAACGAGGACTTGAACCCAGGTTAAAATCCAAACTTGTGCTCTAGCCCATGGGCTATCCCGCTATCCCCATATTATTCATAAATACTCCTTGTTACAGCTCATTTGGAAAACAGAGATGAATCCAATTTTCTCTGCACCTATCAGACCGAAGAAGGGATGTATTATTTTTGGCTGCCATGATAGGTTTGTTTACTGTCTTGATGAATACAACGGCTGTGTGCTGTGGAGAGTCAAGTGTGAAGGGACCGTCGGCGCTGTCTTATGTCCGTATACTCAAGTGAGTGCATCAACTATGACTGGTTAGACGGACTGCAGTGCTATTCAAGATAAACCCTAGGGCTGGTATACTAAAAGGTTTTCACTGGATTTTACGTGGATCTTGTTTTTCAAAATGCTCCATATCCTGAGACAGCTTGAACTAGAAGTTTCCACACATGAAAATTTCTTGTCTCAAATTCCATAATTTCCTTCCCAATGCAGACTGAATGCCGCATTTTAATTTTTCAGCTTGACAAAAGCCTACATGTGCTAGTTGTTAGCTCTCAGAAAGATAATAGCTGTCTTTACAGCATTCGCGTGGATACTGGACAATCTGAGCAGGTTTACCAAGTGCCTGGTGAGGTTTACTCGTCACCGCTACTCGTAAGTCAAGCCCCTGTGAGAAGGCCCTCTAGCATTTTAATGGAGGTAATCAACATGGTCATGTTGTCGATCCATCAATAAATAATAGTTATAGTTATACAATAAATAATAAATCAATAAACATTTTCTCCATATGATGACCATTCTTTCCACGAACAGAGAACAAAACTTACAACTTTGAGCCTTATGCCATGTATATTAGACTGAATCTTTAAGGACTGTGCGCCGCTGCATAACAAACCTCAAGACTTGTTGGTGTTCACAAACTTCTGGCCAAACACATTTCACACGGTTCAATTCAATTAATTTTATGTAGATCCCATCTGTCTGGTCATTTCATGATTTTTTCCTGAATAATACCAAAGATTATTCACAAGATGGGATGGTAGGCCTATTTACCTAGTAATAGCCTAAGCATAATTTGGCATTTTTGTAGGGCTCTACCTGTCCAGCTGACACTATGTGTAGCCAAAGATTGTTACCAAGATGGGACAAGAAGCAAAATTATTGTATAGCCCCGTATGATGCCCAATCGTATTTTGGCTTTTTACTGGGCGGTCTGGTAATTGAATTTAAAAGGGTGCCGCAAACTTTCAGAAAAGTTTAAATCTGTAAATGTTTCACTGTGAATTACAGGTAAAGTATTTACCACCATCACTATACAGGCGACAATGTCAGAATATGAAAGGGTTTCACGCTAGAGTGCTAGACTCTCTATTACAGTGAAAAATGCCCGAAAAAGTGACATTGTGTGTAAACCAGAATGATTATCAGGCATTCGTTCGAGACTGAAGGAGCTATCCCATCTAAGTAACAATCTTCGGTAATTCGCAGTTATTCCTTGTCAGGTTATGGGGTTATTTAAGGCATCAGCTCTATAGCTTACGAGTAAAAACAGATCTTTACTTGTAAATGTTGACTGTGACGTGAATGGGATAAATTTTGCTCAACAGAAAAACTGTGCTGGACGAGTTTGGTGGTAGGTTCAGGAACTTGTTTAAAAAACCAGATTCTGACAACCAAATTTCCTTTATAGATTGAGTGTATGGTTGTGATCGGCTCGCGTAACAACCAAGTATATGGATTACGAATTAATGGTGAATTGGAAACCGGAGCGAGCAGCGTGTAAAAGTTTCAATAGACACTGTGAATCCATGTACATACTCTATAATTAGGATCAATGCCATTAGTATTCATGACATTCAAGAAACAATGCCAAAAAAATTTTGAACAAAGTTTTCATGATAAAAAATACATCTAAATATATGCAAAGCAACTATTTGATAACAAGGTGTGCACCAGGCCAAAGGGCTCAATAATCTGATTTGGCAAAATAATAAACATTGAGTTATCACCATAATTGACTAAACACTACTAAAAATCATTTATTTTTTATACCTGTTTTTTTAGCAGCTCTCGTTTTCTCTAAATCAATGGTTAAATAATGCGCGGTGGAGCTCACGAGGTCATCATCCCTGGGACTTGCCGGTGATGGCTGCACAGTAGGCAATGCCACGCTGTGATCAACCTCCACATATGATAACTCCTTACGCGTCTCGACCTTATCCGCTGCGTGCAGCTTCTTGGTGGCTTCATCAGAAGGTCGTCTGGGTGGCAGCTGCGGTTGCTTGCGAGGCATATCCAGCTTGGGTTTGGGCGGGGGCTGGGTCAGCAGACAGACGGCTCGTTCCGGCGGAGGTTGACTGCTCTCCGGCGCTGACTTCTGGGTCTTGAACTTCCTTTCCGATTCATCAGTGATGTAGCAGGGAACACCAGATGATGGCGTGGCTGGTACATCACCCTCTGATGAGTTATTCGATGAAGAGCCATCCCTGCAAACATGGCTGATAATAACACAACATAGGTATACCAATAACTACCAGTGGGCTGGGCGATGTAATGACACAACCTCCTGACTAAGAAGTATTCCTGGCTCAAAATGACATGCCATGACTGGGAAATCATCCAGTGACCTACCTGGTGGGTCGATCCAGCGGCTCTTCCATAAAGCGAATTGGTGAGACTGGAGCCATATTGTTATCAGCCGAAACTACCGGACTAAACGCACTCGGCGAAGACTTTACTGGGAAGGACATATCACCATAACCATCATCTTCCTACAAAAACACAATAGCAATAATAAACTGAGACGTGTACACTGGCAATGTCTAGCATTCAGGCAGTTATCATACATGTAATTGTCATTTCGCTGTAAAAGATTATGCATTTTTACCTCACTGCATGCCGCCAGATTAGACAATATGTCTGTATTGTCCACAGCGCTACTGCCGACCTCCATGCCATCATAACTTTGTTGACTCCTAAATGACTCGTGGCGTATGTAGCACGGCAAAGGCTTGGTGGGCCTTGGGGCGATGTCATCTTTGGACGTTTGCCTCAGGTAACAAATACCCTTTTTTGGTGCACGGGAATTCTGAAATATAAACATTTATCACAATTTTAAACATTGACCGCTCAACGGTTGTTATCCTGAGATTGAAATAAACTTACAGTTACTTGAATGGGTGCCTCCGAAAGGAACATTGAGCTTTAAACACAACACAATTTCTACAAGGGGCTTTCATAAACCACTTTTATGTATTAATCCCTCCAAGGGGTTTGATGAGCGCAACGGCCAAAAATAAAAACGATTGACTTGAAGTATGGAATAAAACTTACACTTAAGGCCTGACGTGCTGACTGGCTACTAGGTGGCATCATATCCAGATAGGGATCATCTGTCATAGTGGTAGTACTGCCTCCACTGCTCCCACCACTACCTCCCAGGTGACTCGTTGCGGCTGTGGAGGCGTCAGAACGAATAGGCTTACCACCAGGAATTGATTCAGTGGATATTGACTCTGTGATGGTGCTGTCAGTAACGGATGGTGCCACGCCCACATTGCTGATATCTGGCAGACGACGTATGCCTACTGGCTCCATTGTCATGTATGGGTCAACTGGAGAGACGACCTGCTCCAGAGGCGACGAATTCAGGAACGAGTGGGGAGGAGGAGTGATCGCCGCTGATATGAACCGGCTGTTGTTATTAGGCTGCTTAAAATCTGCAGGTGACATCTCAGCGTAGTTGTCTCCCAACCCTAGGTTTGTTTTCAGAGTGATCACAGGTTTCTTCACCACAGCAATGGGAGATGATCTTTTTGGCGCTGCCGGCTCTTCTGATATATAGCTAGCTACACGGGCCGGCTTACTCATACTGGATGAGCGAACAGTTGGCTGTATACAGTCAACGTAAGCCTCACTATCCGCAGGAGAAGCACCATGTCCTCCACCAGGAAAGCCACGCTGGTCATCCACCCCGCGCGCGAGCGAAGACCGAGAGGATGATTTGCTGCTGGGGAAGCTACGATGGCTAACATCCTCCTCCGAGGAGGTGAGTTCTGGAAAGGGTTGTGCTAGGATTTTCTGTGGCTGACTGAGTCGGCGCGTCAGTATCTCCCGCTGATCAGGCAGCGCCACATAATCTCCCGGACCTAAGACAGTAATGATGACATACATGTATGGTTAGTGGTTACTTCGCATAAGTCCTGGACAGATAACCACTCATGACATAAAGGGCCAGAGTAGACAGAAATGCAGAGTAGAGTTAAAGCTTGACTTACTTCGAGGGCGTTCCGTCTGTTTATCCATTCTCAGATAATCATCTATAGAAGCGGCTTTAGCCTTCAGTTTTGGAGGGGAAGTCTTAAGTTGTGTTTGTGATGGATGGCTGTTTTTTCTCTGGGACAGATAGGTAGGATCTTTTGGACTCATCTCCACATACGCATCAGGCTTGGAGACCTGCATATCTATGTAATCTGACACGCTGGATTGACTTGACTTGATGCTATCCTTACTCGAGTGTCTCGTCATTTTCTGCGGCTTCTGCTTTTGGCCATGAGATGACGAGCGAGGCCTGGCCAATTGTGACCAGCTAGCGCCGCGCGGTCTGTGTCCAAAGCTTTCACTAGACGTCCTAGGTCTCTCATCATTATTATTGTCAGGTTTCCCTGGGGCCATTTTCAGATAGCAATCCTGCAGGTGACTTAAGTCAGGATTAGAGGACAGACTAAGGGGCATTAGATGTGGCACAGAATAACTCTTCTCCTTGTCCCCTGTTAGGTAAGAGAAAATAAGTATCGGCCTATGATAATCCTGAGTATTGATAATATATGCAGATTCTCCAACACATGCGGCAGTAGGATTTATTTATGAGTGGCATACAATGAGCCCATTAGTTGAATGTACACATCTGTATGACAGTTTTAACAGCTTATGGAGCATTGAGGTAAGATGAGGTAGATAAGTTATTTTGGATACAGATTCTACCTCTAGGTTCACATACCGACACAGTCTCTGCTTCTGCTCATCTCAACGTATTGGTCAACAGTGACTTTAGAAAGTTTCTGCGGCCTCGAACCAACGCTATAGTGTCGTAATGGTCTCCAGTCACTACTTGACTCATTAAGATAGCTCCTCACGCTGTCCATGTGCACACCGGTATCTGCGGAATGCATAGTACCATTATACACACTTGCGCACACAATTTTTTTGCTTCTTTTGATTAAGTCAACATAAGATAACGGGAAGCTCAGTGATAGAGCTCTGGGCCGTGAGAACCTGGGTGCAAATCACTGCGGGTTTCTGCTGTGAGTGGGAACTCATCACAACCTAATCCAAGCTCAAAACAAAAACAAGCCTCACTATGAGGTTGAGCTTATATTGACCCGCTTGTGGTACTCCATGTTAAACCGAAACTGGTGAAGTAACTAGTATAATAACTAGTATTTAATCCGGCCATAATGACGAGGATGCCATATAACAGAAAAAAAGATACAATGTATCTCAAGTGCACGCAGTCTGCTGTGAGCAAACCCTTACCTTTCAGTGAGGACTGTGAGCTGCCTGATGTCATATCAATATAGGCATGATTATTTTCACTCTGAAGTTTCCTCTCCTCATTGAACTGCATATCGACATAGCTGGGCGCCTCAGAGGAGGAGACGCTCATTTGAGGTACCATGTCGAGGTATGGCGACACTTCTACTCTTGGCTTAGTAGGGACAGGACTGCGAGACGGCACCATGTCTAGATACGCTGACTCGGTAGGCATACTCGTTGATAGCCTTGAGCTTGGCAGGCTCTCACAGGACTGCCCGAGGAAGGACTGACCTTTCTCTGGTCGCTTTGATTTATTGGCCGGTTTTATCTGCATATCCATGTATGCGTTTTGCGACTGATCGGGGGCACGCGGAGATATACCTACAACATAATGGTACACGCTCTAAACAAATGTGGTTAGATTTCATGGGATAGAGAGCTTAAGATGCAAATGATTACCGGCAACGATTACATTTCCGCACGAAATAAGAAATGGAAATATGTGTGTCATGTGACCAAAGGGAATTCCCATACGACTCCTAAATGGTAGGGTTCTCTAAATGGTTACAGCTTCCATTACTGTTATCTTGTTCTACTTGCTGTGGACCTCGTTGGGTGAAACCTATCCGGTCGTCTTTTTCAAAGCCCTAAACAACTGACTTTATTCATTACAATAGCGATGTCCGGTGTGGTCCAAAACCCATTATAGAAATGAGGCTGTAAATCGAGTTTCATAAGGAGCGTTTGGGTACTAGCGCTGCAGTAGTCTTCTTCGAAGGGCTATATCGCCGAACTTTTGGGCTCTAAGCTGTAGTAACCATAGTCACTGTGCGAAAACGAGATGGCGACCTCACTTTGATCGTTGTTGCTGCTGGATTCTCAACATTTCTCAAAGGGTTTCATTGACCGCTGCGCTGGAACTTGGTATCTTAACCTCTCAACACATAGCGGTTATACTGGGTCAACGGTTAGAGCAAACTGATTTTGCATACTGTTCGCATCTCAATCTCTCTGATATCATGCTAACCCTTGCTTTCAGGAGTTGAAAACAACATTAGTCTCCACTTCAACAGACTGTAGCAAACAAGTTTACAATAGCGTGAATCAAACTCCAATATGGTCAGGAGTAGGTTGGTACTTCCATGAAAATGATGACCTGCCATTTATTTTTATACCATGAGTGTTTCTCCTATTTGTTCCCGTTGGATGTTTATTGGAGTTTATGTAATTGCATGATTCGCACATTGAACTGTAGCGCTCTTTTAATGAATTACTCACCCGGCATGGTAGCCATTGTCATATCCTGGTAGGTGGAGTCCTTGGGCCGTAGATCGCTGGCGCTGTTCGGCCGAGCTGTATACATACCTTGCTGCATGTCAGCGTATGCAGAATCGGATTGCGACTGATCAAAACTAGCACTGCTGAAGCTGTTCATACTGGATGATGAGACTGATTTGTCAACAGTTGGCGCATTTCCATTACCTAGAATATAGAGCGGTCTCATTATTGCTACGGGAGAATATCATCCCGGTGAGCATAGAACTTATTTACATATCCACATTGACATATCCATCTACATAGAAGGTACTTTGTAAGGTATCCTCTTACTGAACAGGAAAACATACCACATGACATATCCATATAAGCGGCAGGGCGCACCGGAGGCACATCCACAGACAGTTTTGGAGTTGTTGACCGGCTGCAACAAAATTCAAGCAATCAAAAACTAGTCACACTTGATGCTCATTTTCTACCCGGCCAATCCAAAGTCTGAGGCTTGTTTAGAGTGGTAGAAGAATTACATTTGGAGCTCGAACCAAGAGCTCTACCCACTGGACTGTCCAGCTAACATAGACTAACCAATGACACTCTCAACACCGGAGCGGAAAATAAACTCTTATGGCTATTTTGATTCACACAATACCAACCTGGCCTCTGCACTGGGACTTTGCCTCACATCATCAACAACTAAACTAGACGTTGTTTTGCGAGAGTCGATACTGTCGCTGCGACCTCGTTGTTGACTTCTGAAAAAGGTGGGAGACAAGTAAAATAGGGTGACGCCTTTATCCAATAGCAACACACCCCGATCTCCCTGCTATATGGCAACTATCCCAAGGCAAACTTATCATATGATAGCTATCACTAGTGTGTATATATATATATGCACTAATGAGGAATCTTCAAGCGCTTAGACATGTCTTGCATGTATTGCCACTTCAGTAGTACGCAACTCCAAAATATAGGGTTGCACCTTATACGCTCGTATCAGAGATAACAATCAGTAGGTTACTGAGACAGATGACGAGAACTTACGATGACCCAGGTTGTAGATGCTTTCGTTTCGGCCTACAAAATTAAATCAGTAAAACCTATACTTGAGAATAATAATGGTGGAATAATAATTGTATCTGTCCATCTTGCGGATACCACAATGCTGTCTCTAAGTGAAGCTGCAAGGTCAGGCCAGGGTTGGTCTACTGAAAGTTGGCTATGCTCAGGGTCAACTCTTCTCTATCAGGGTACCTGCTGACCCAGCTTGAAGCATTGTGCTACAAGACAGACTGAGTAGCTGATGCATACACGATGAAGTGGCTGATAAGACAGAGTTCTTACCTGATGGGTCGACCCGGTCCTGGCCCTGTACTCCCAGACTTTGGTCGAAAATCATCTTCATCTTTTGTGTTATTCATGTTTCTAAAGGAAAAAATGAAAGACTCTTTTAGTTGGGCATGTACATTGCGCTGCAACAGCGAGGCGAAGTGATGCGATAGTGCCAAAGACTGAAACCTAAGGGTAGTGACATTTTGCCCATTGTCAGTCAGACAATAAAATTAAATAGCAAAATATGGCATTGTATAACAAGTGTCGTCAATAGAGCGACTCGCTCCATTTTTAGCAGAAGTTATGGTTGACCGAACATGACTTTTCAATTTTTTTATTCGTTATTGTCCACTACTCACGCTAATATCGCGTAGTGAATGTTCTGCGCTATGAGAGTATCATCAGCTTCCATCCAAAATTCCCCTGACCCGGTGGACGCGTGTCTCCCAACCTCCATGTTGAAAAAGCAGCCAGTATGGCCGCAGCGACGTATAACTTCGAGCTACAAATTAAAAAACGCACTTTTATGATTTCACGAGACTGGGAAAAGGCGAGGCTAGCCAAACGCCGAGAATTTACTCCAAGTATGCATACAAAGAAAGCACGCAGACATGAAACTCACCGGAAAGACTATTGATGGGTCAAAGCATGTTTTTCTTACAAGCGTGACTGTACGGTCATTGAGACAAAGTCGATGATCACCTTCAAACCGAGCCCCCAGATCCTTGGCGCGTACTTTCACACTCCAAACGTGTTCTGCATAAACAACAGCAGCTGAGATCACCAGGTGTTTGTGATACAGTTTCTGAGACAAACGAGCGTATAAACAGCTCTGGTTCTGTTTAACAAGTAGTCTTTTCAGAATGTGGAATTCACTGAACAGAAACAGTGGAGATTGAAACTATCCCATATGTTTTTATCCATCTTATATATTTGTATTTGTTGTAACTGCCGGTTTAGCATGGAACACCACAAGTGGGTTAACATGATGCTCCAACTCATAACGAGACTTGTTTTTGAGCTGGAATGGAAGAGAGGAGCTCATACGCACAACGGGAGCCTGCTATGTTCCGATAAGGAACTCGGGTTCTTCCAATTGCGATCGCAGCGCTCTATCGCTGAGCTCTCCCACTATTCCATTCAAGTTGCCACATGGCCTTATTTGGCATTTCCTGAACTTAGTCTAAATTGATACTCGGTGATCCCATCACGCGTGAGATTGAGAGAATAGCATGGACTGCTCTCTTCGCTGAATGTATTACAGTTTTGAGTTCCTATCCCATGCTTGAAACAGACCGTTACCCCTGACATTTTGATGTATGATGTAAGGGGAGTACCTACCAAACATTGGCCTGGCATCTCTGTGCATACTGATTAGAGCTCGAATGGTGAGAAGCCAGGAATCACGCGCCTCTTCATTATCAAAGCTGATTTGGAAGCTATCATCTTTTGTGTAGAGGGTCATCCCATAACTCGTTTTGGAGTCGGAAAATGCATTAATACTGCAAAATAAAATCCTTGTTGCCAGAAGGTTCTAATAGTGCAACACTTATGAAACACAGAAAAAGGTGAAAATGGGCAGGAAATTCAAGCAGTTGAGAAGACCTACATTTTCTAACGTAAGGCTATCATAATAAATAAGAAATGGGATGATTCATTGTATTACCCACCTGAAGCATGTGGTCAGATATATCACTTTTTTGGCTTTCTTTTTCAAATCCCAGTGTCTTTTGGAATCATAGTATTCAAGACGAGCTGGCATGGAAGAACTGTCGCGGTGTAACACAAAATACTTGGATTTGTTTGTCTGCAACAAAATCATCAATGAACCGCATCAATAAACCGGGTAGTAAGAAATTACGTACCTTGTACCCTCGAAACTATATACCCAGTACTCTCAAAACCAGGTACCCCATACTTTCGAACCCTTGCACCCCTGGCTCGAAACATGCACTTCCACCAGAAA
>Ga0224511_10004096_pt1 | contig 10869 bp, 8 predicted proteins | sample SF_May12_sed_USG_2_FD_169988 | JGI IMG/M metagenome (GOLD analysis project Ga0224511, IMG submission 169988) | Sediment microbial communities from San Francisco Bay, California, United States - SF_May12_sed_USGS_8_1 | ecosystem: Environmental > Aquatic > Marine > Sediment | place: USA... | reverse complement strand
ACAGCAACATTATGACATCATCATGACATCATCAATAACCAGGTGAAGAGTGAACTATTTATTACTGTTACATGGAAAATGCCAAGGACACAAACTATGGGCCCAGAACGAAGACATGCCCCTGACCATATGTTAATAGAGAGATAGAAAATAATTTTTTTTGCGAATTTCAAGCCAAATGGGATCGAAAGGCAATTATTCTCTCTTCCAACTTTATGTTGATACTTCTTTCTCGTATCTCCCTGACAGAACAGCTGTCAGGATTGGTGCAGGAATTGACCTATATATAAGTCTTTGAGTCAAAGCTTCCCAGGGTGCGCCATTGGGATAGTTTCAACTTGCACCCACATGCCCTATAGCGAAGGTAACAATATGGATAGTTCATGAAAGTCGGGATCCGTAACAGAGAATTTGTTGATAACGTGTCGACAAAATACCAAGTACTAAGGGTAAACGGAATCCTACCCGAGCTAATGAACGAATGCAGCCCCCATATTATCTTTTTATGTGACTAGTATTACTAGCTACTAGCGGTGTTAATAACACTCTGCGTGACAGTGATAATAACAGTGAGATAAAAGCTGAGCCACTCAGTTCACCCTTCTTACATCTCAGAATTCTATCCGTGTCGACGTGTTCAAATAATTTCACGTCATCTTCGAGAAGATGTGTCAAGGATTTGATCTTTTGGTTGCCCTGTGCTAGACCCATATCATAAAATCCATTGCTTACGATATTGTTGCCTCCTAATAGACAAGAACACACATTGATTAACAGCCCATATGTCTGCCAACAAGTTAGATCACCATACTAATATATTCCATAACATTGTTGGAGTTATCTTCTATCGATCATTCACCTAGTGAGATCGAGACTACTAGGCCATAATCGGGTCGCACCAGAACAGAGTGTCCCTCACTAAAGGTGCCCATACAATGGAAGACAATGGGAACTTACAGTTTAACTTTAACACCAACCATTAGATGCAACCGGCGAGAAGACCTCTGTTAGGGCTTCTAGATTTTGTCTATTCTGACAATACGTCAGGCGGGAACAGGATGAATTTCATCTACTTACTAATAGGGTTGCCATATGTATATGGGCATAGATATTTGTTGTAAATAAAAACTACTCAGCCATCCTATTTAACGGACCTCCTAAGCCCGAGGCTTGTTTGAGCGGTTTGAGCTAAGATAAATGTGAGGAGCTTATACCGTGACCTGCTTTTGGCACTGAGCTATCCCACTATCCCTTAAACAAAAGCAGTCATAGGTTGTAGACAGAAGGAACCATATAGAAATAGGGGAGATATAGACATTTACATAGACATATACATTTAATATGTTTATGGTAGGTGTCCCGTAGCTTACCCAGGAAGCCGGTGAGTGCATATTTAGCTGATAGGTTATGATTGAGAAGTCTATCGAGAGCGGCCTCTGTGAACGCATTCTTCCGTGAGCTAGAGGCCTGTATCTGCTGCAGAATCTCAATACCGCTACAAGGAGAATCGCTCTAGCTACTGAGGGATATAATTCTAACATACAGTGAGGGAGATGATCCCTGATACCGGTTATCGAATATGAAGAAGGTGAGAATATGTACTATAGGCCTATCTACTGTCTATATATCCAAGATTGGCAAGTTCGGAATTATTAAGGCCTGCTAGCATGTCCAGATATAAGAAATTTGAAGTTGTCTACCTACCCATATTGGGCGAAGATGAGGTACTTACGACCCATTTGCATAACGAAACAAAAGAAAGATGATGATTAAGACCTGTTTACATACCCGAGTATGGCGATGTTCATGGCAGTCGGCTCATCCACAGCACAGACACTGAGGGCCCAGGAGGAGTTCCTCCTTACCTCATCATTCCCAGAATTCAGCATCTGCACCAAAGGGTCAAGGCCGCCAAGGTTCCTGAACTCAGCTCTGCTGTCAGCATCAATCACAAAAGCGGCCACTGCCATCGCTGACTTGGCCTGAAGTCGATAAACACGGATGGCTTAATCCAGTCTGACAATGATGATGTAATGATAATGACCTAATTTTCTCCCTGCTCAGGAAACTAAAAAACAATTTATATAAAAATATGCTAACAAAAATGGGTAAAAAAGAAATTCCTCATGTAGTTGAGTACTTGCTGGTATGATAAAATTATTACAGTTACGCCTGGAATGCCCGGGGCTGGCTGTCTTTATAGAATTCTATCAAAAAGAATAATTTGAAATATTGTGAAAGTATTTCAAATAAATTAGCATGACTTATGTATGCAGGCTTTGAGCAGTGGTGCATACAGTCTGAGGGATCCATTGGAATTAACCGTTCGTCAGCACAAGCTATAAGCTGCGACAGCACAGCTACAGCAGTGAGGTAGTCTGGAAATATCTGGTCATACCGGCCCAACCTCTTTTACATGCAACTAGCTTGGCGCACAATTTAAGTGGGTATCAGCTTTAGTCGGCAGAAGAGTAGATAATGACAACGACATACCTGCACGTCATGATTTGGTGAACTCAGTGGGTTGATAAGGGATTTAATGACAGAGGCCCCCAAAATCTGTGATCTCACTTCCTCTTCAGTAGCCATATTGGTGAGAATTATGCAGGCGTTTGAGATGACAGTGTCTTTTGGGTGGGAAAGCAAGTTCACCAAGCTTTCGATACCACCAAAGGATACCAACTCACTGAAATACATACAGGACCCTTAGAAACTGAAACTCTGTGGGTAGCAGGATTTACCATCCCACAAGCGAGTCATTTCTCGGCTGTAGACCATATGGAGGAATGGACACCAACTCAAGCTGAGCCGAAAAACGATTGAGAGTCTTCGGCCACACCGCCATCAGTCATGACAAATCATGATTATGAAATATGTCGTGTCAGTCAATCACTAAGTATGTAGTTAGTAATAAACTGACATTCTGTCGATTTTTAGGAAGAATCATTGCGCCGGACAGTCGTTCCACAACTGCTAGTTTGACAGCACTAGATCCATTGGGTCTTGAAGTAGGTGATCTCAATGTCAAGTACAAGGTAGGCTCCTAGTCTCACACTTATGAGCAACATCCTTTGTAATATCATCTTTCAATATCGTATGACTTTTTGATTGTTGGTGAAGCTGCGGGATGAGAGACTCGGTTTTTCGCTCCAGTTATGGATTAGCATGGGGTACCACGAACGGTACAATGTCCATGCTTTCTTTCGTCTCATAATGACACATTTATCTTTGAGCTAGGTTTTATTTGAGGATCTGGACACTGGGTTCACCGAAAGGAAAACATTGAGTGACCTGATGTCAGCAACCACGCCAGGCTGACTGTCACCTAACTGCTAACAGCTGCGGTCAACTGAACAAAGATGGTAGTGCGAGTTGACAACTCTTATCGAAGAGCGTCAACAAAATGATGATGAGACAACTAGGTGCGTCGTAGCTCATAAGACACACCCTAGCTATTCATCTCAGGGCGCATGCTGTCGGGGCTGTGGATCACTTGATGAACCGTATCGTACCTGATATTTGTCTGGCTGCCATTGGTAAGGTTGGCGAGGGCTAGTGTGGCTGCCTCCAGGAGTTCATGCTGACTTTCCTGCTTCAGCATTCTGACAATTGGCTCTATTCCCTCTACAATGACATCATTCACATTCAACCAATCGGCGGCGCCCGTTATGCCAAATATTCGGGAATCTCTGTTGTGTTTAACTATGGAATGACAATTATTCCACTGACTATTTCTTGGCAGGGATGTCATTTTGTGTAAAACAGCCAGTTGATTTCTCTCTTCTTGTTTGCTTGTTTTGTACACCCTGTTTTCCACCTGAAGACACCCATCCTCTCATATCTCTTTTACTTATCATCTTATCCACTACCATTATTGGTTTCAATAAAGTTGAATAATTGGTAGAATCATAAAACCTTCTACACTTTCAAAGAATAGTTTCCTATGCTGACTTTCTTTTGACCCAGTTACTGACCCCAGCCGGAGATGCTGTCTCTGCTGAGGCCGAACTCCGCCATGACACCAAGTGCCTCCACTGCAGCCGTCTGTACTTTAGTGTCCTCGTGTCCAAACAGGTGGATAAACATCTTCTCAACTTCAGCTTCATGGAGAACTTTCTTGTTCTCAGCTAGAGACAAGGAAATGAAACTCCGTAAACGACGACATGACCAGTCATCCTAGTGAATGCCCTGGCCCACACAGCCCAGCCGCAAATATCACGTGTATTCTATGATCATGTGTCCATTGATACAAAGAGATGGATGGGCAATCGCAACTACCAAGGTCAAGGTGAACTGTGAAGTTTAAATGGGGGGATTATAAACAAAGAGACTATGCAAGTCTCACTATAACTGTAATAGAGGTTGTTCGTCTTTCCTGTCTAAGGGTGAATAACTCCATGATAATTCAACAGTGCGCGGAAAATGTATGTGGAGTTGTTTTCTTTTTTTTGGTGAAAAATCAATGCGTGCAATGCAAACTGAGCCAATCGCAGACATAAGTCACTCACTGCTTTTAGCTGCTCTACCGATAGCTTTCGCCGCATGTTGTTTGACATCTGGGAGGGTAGGAGTTAGCTCCCCTTCCTCTGGGGCCTTTCCACCTTTTTTATCTACAAAACAAATATCTTTGTGTTGATTGGCTAATTGACTGGGCAGTTGATAATTGCCAGTTAGAGCCCTGTTGTTGTAGTGGCATTAAAAGAGCGTTTATAGTGCCCAGTCGCTAATAGCCTTTCACTCAATTAAGAGTGGTTTTATTCTTTTTTAAATTGTGAAGCATTTTAAGAGACACAAGTTTCTGATGCTCTGTGTCTGTCACCTCTTGTGACTCCGATCCTAGAAGACTAAGTAAAACTACATGCTACACCTCCCAATAACCCGGGAACTTTGCTCGATCATCTGTTATAAACAACAGTACCACAACCGACCGCAGTTTTTTCAAATAATAATCACAAACCGAATGATGAGTGCGGGATGAAATACGCGTCTCCACGGTCCAAATACAAATGTGCATGACAACAGAGCATTTTGGGTATGTGAGTAGTTCATCATACAAGCGTGGGTGGGTTTATGTGAGTATTACAGTGCAGACTTACCAAAACCGTGTAACACACTGGATGACTCATCAGTACGACTAGCGCCTAGCCGACTGGTGTGTGAGTCATGGTCTATATACGCAAGGAGGAGAGAGTTAGAAGCGCATTAGAAAAGCAAATAGCTAAACCTTCCCCAACTAGCGCTACTAATGACTACCCATCGGCAGTCAACTTAACCCGAAACCTTTCTTACTGCACATTTGAGGTAAAAGTGGTGAAACTACCCCAATCTGTATATTCCGCAGTCCATTCACTAGTGCTCTACGCATTTTCTGTAGGTTTATCCTTTTATATTAGTCAGTGCATTTGTGTGCTTTCAGCAATATCAGTCAGCACGCCCCCACCACCCGGCGGGGCTGTGTTTACTATCATTTGATGGCAGTGCTTTCTGTCACATGGGTGGGGCAGGTGCGGTGTGGTCTGCAGTCAGGGCTGGAATTTGGGAGCAGTCAATGGGTTTATGAAATGCAAAGCTTGTCTAGTAACCGAGAAAACCAAACAACAAAAGCAAGCAGACTTACCATCCTTTCCTTTGGCTGTAGAAGGCAGTAAAAAAGAACCATCATCGCACACTCAAACTTACAAACTGTGATTTGATTGGATGATGCCGTAGGTGCGCTATGTCTGATTTGCATACGCCAATTAGCTGATTTCACCACATCGAAATGATATGTTTATTATATGTGGGACACGCAGTTGTTGAATTGATTCAGGTCGCACATTCAGTTAAAAAAGTTTCCTATTTACCAAGATGGCTAATATGCTTATGTGAACCAGTCACTAGCAGCACTGTAGTAAATCAAATACTGTCAGAGTATGATTGTGCCTAACTGGTTTGCAGTGACAGGATCGGTTAGGCAGACTCAACACTTGGTTAGAAAGACAGTCAGGTGAGTGTGTTATGAAACAGCTAGGTCTGTCTAGAGGGTCGAGTACACAGGCTATAAGCAGAGGTACTACACCTAACTACTCTCACTCCGCAGAAGAGTGTCAAACCCAACACTTTTCAGGAGAGCGCAGGAGCTATGAACTTCACCACAATTTCCTGGAGAGGGTCGAGGCTACGAATCCTCACACCGATAATCTACGCACTAATGCAGAGCATAGTGTTTTACAGTGTTTTTCATTGAGTGAGCTTCCATAGTGTTATAAGAGGGTGGATAACTCCATGGCCTATTTTGCCGACAGAATACTGATGGAACTGCCTAATACGACAGATCTAATCTAGAGTTAATTAAGTTATTTTTGCTTCTGTTTATACTCCGCAATATTATGCCCTGTGCGGGGTCATTGTGTTTGCTCCCTGGTTATCTGGGAGACTTTGTTGGAGCTCAGGAGCGAATTATTGCCAATGCTCTTCCTGTCACTACCATTGACTTTTCTGGGATTCAAATCCGCGACTCACTGCGCGCAAATCATGTTTTCTAACCACTAAGCCATGACTGCTCCCTTATATAGACAATAAGCCTTCCCCCTTTTACAGAGTGGTTCTATAACCAGAAGTCGGTACTCGACAGAAGAGAATCACTCATTATTAGAAGCGTTTCTGGCATTCACTAGGAGCTACTCTCTCTTTGACTATTTTTACTACAGAGTGCTCCTAGGGTCTCTTCCGTAACCTGGTCTGTAACTGGACAGTTGAGCATGCAAATCACCAGAACAACAGCTGCTTACCGGATTTTGGTTTGCCTAGAAGGAAATGCAGGGCAGGTTAGGAAGAAAACGGAAAATTGGTTCAGTACATCAAAAAGTACAATCCTATGTAAAAGATTTCTCAAGTCTTGTGGTTTAGAAAAATAGAAACACATCTACAAATCAAAATGGCTATGATAAAAACCAGACAATTGGAAGTTTTACATATTGAAATTTCTATCAGCAATTTTAACTATGATAGTTTCTTGTAAAATCATTCCCTGAAACTAGTTTTGTTCCTCATCAGTCTCATCTAAGTCACATTGTTAATGTACTAGCATACCTTTATCATCCTTGCCTTTCTTTCCCCCCTTCTCTTTGGCCGCTTTCTTCTTGTCACCATCTTCTTCAGGGGGCGGGATGTCTGTGATATAAGCTACCAGCTTCTGCAGTCCTCCTGACTCCTTTATCATCTGAATGGGCAAAAACATTTTAACTACTGGGACAGTTGGCCTCCTAAGTATGAGGTTTGTTGGAGTGATAGGAGCTATAGCATAAATGTGAACAGCTCATACTGGCAATGGTGGGCCAGGTCCACCGTGACCTGGATTTGGACCAAGTTTCTCACGGTTGGAAGCCCAGTGCTTTTACCACTGATCTTTTCTGGATAGTACCGCGAACTAGGCACCAGAGTCTATAATAATCTTAATACAGCAAAGTTGGCATTAACAGAGCATGGTTCTATTTCCAATGTGACGGCAATAGTGGATTCATCCACACTCTACTCGACTAGTCCCAGTCACGCTACTCCACTCTGATCCTCTTAGGCTAGTTAAAGTCCAATTGTGCTACTTCAGTCCCACTCAGGCTAGCACAGTCCCACTCACGCTAGTGTAAATCTAATTACGCTAGTTGTTCTATCAAGTGAGCGCCCAGTAGTATCGTGCCACTTAGTAACTTCACTACCTACAGCTCTAAGGTTGTGTATATTTGACAGGGGTCTCACCTCAACACTCTCCAGGTCTTCCAGGCAATTAGAGAGGACAATAACAGCGAACACGTGGAGGTCGGCAAACTCAGCTTCTCCGATAAATGCTACCAGCTTCGTCAGCCCATCCAGCTCCCGAAGACAGGCTCTGGACGAGACAGGTATTTTTTATTTCAATTTGATTTGCTTGTGAAGTAGTTTACAAGCTGTATGTAACCCATCAAATTTAGAATTGTTAGCTACCCAGCATCACCCAAAGGTAGCTGGTTTAGAGAGTAACGGTTTGTACCTTTCTTATAGGTAGGGGTATGAGCACCTGTTTTTGTGAGTAGGGGTATGGGTACCTATTTTAATAGATAGCAGTAAGGGTACCTATTTTAGTTGGTAGGGAAATGGGTACCTATTTTAGTTGGCAGGGGGATGGGTACGTGTTTTAGTGAGAAGTGGTATGGGTACCTGTTTTACAGGGTATAACGGTATGAGTACCTGTTTTAGCAGATATGGGTATGGGTACCTGTTTTAGTAGATATGGGTATCTGTTTTAGTGGGTAGGGGTATGGGTACCTGTTTTCAGCATCCTGCGTGACTCTATCTATAGCAACTAGTGCCAGCTCCTGAATAACTGGATACTCTGCCCTGGTGAGTTCAAGTAAAGGTGCAATACCGTTCAGTTCCCGGATACCAGCTCGGGCTTGGTAATCCTGCAAACATCAGTAATAGCTGCACTTTATTGCAGAGGGCATGACCTCACTACAGAGAATAGAGATTTTGTACCGCTCATATTGAGGACCTAAGCTGTTAAACTTCACTGCACTTTTCTACATAGGGCAGATGTCATTAAACCTTGCCGGGCTCCCTAGCAGAGGAGAGAGGTGATTTAACTTCACTGCTATCTCCAGGGAAGATTGAGGCTGTCAATGCTCACTACCCTCCCTTGCAAAAGCCACAGGGTGCAAAACTGTGCAACTGGGCGGAGAACAAAGGGTATTAAACCATATTAGGTCTATCATGTGATCTCTGTCAGTCGCAATTAAAAAATTTCAGTCGCGATCACCCGAACAACACGGTCGCACCCAGAAAACTTAATATTTTGATCACATAAGAGTTGTCCTCTCTCAACTTTAACTATGGTTAGAGCCGAACGATCATTCGCGATTCGTTATCCCAACGTAGTAGTCAAATCTGTTTGCAGTAACCTTGACATTGGCCTAAACTACCACGCTAACGCCTACTTTCAGTCGCAAAATTATGTTCGAGTGATTTCAGTCACAGACTGCGACCGAAGGTGAGAGATCTTTTTCTAAATTGCACTTTTCGGTTGCACTCTGGAACAGTTTAGCAGTTTTTACAACCGAAATCCATTTCAGATGTGAGAAAAGAATCACCCGAATGTATTGTAGACCATTTTAAAGACGAAACTCTATCTTAACAGTGAAATTAGCCGCTCTGTATAAAACGGAGGTTATGCACAAAACCCTACTGCGCTTCTTGTCGAGGAAAAAATCTCCATGATCTTCTAGACATCGCTGTAGAATGCCCTTAGAATAAGTAGGTTTCTTTGTTTTATGGGAACGCTGGGTAACCCAGCCTGATCACCACTACTCTCCGGAAGGGAAAACCGTAGAAAAACCAGCATTAAAAGTCATGCAACCACTCACCTGAAGGAGTAAGCCCACCGCCTCTACACTGTTCTTCTGCACATCTGGGTCTGTCTCAGAGAGGCCTCTAATTAAAGCCTCCATACCATCATGTTCATATATCGCCACTTTGTTGGAGTAGTCTTGTGACATGTAGCTGAGAGCAAGGGCTGCAAACTCGTGGCAGAGCGTGTCTTCTGCAAAACATTATGTGAGCTGTTTAGACTTTGGTAAGAACCAAACTTTTATAAAATTTAATGTGATCAACTGATAGAATCTCTTTATCTTTGGTTGTTATCATCTGCAAAAACTCAGAAAGATGATGGACTGCACGGATCACTGGCTCCAGGCTGATCGACTCACCTTCTGGGGCCATAAGATTAATAATTGCTGGGATCGTCTCCTCTCTTTTTCGTAACATTTTCCTGACATCCACTGCCAATCAAAATAAAGGGTTAGACTAATTCATGGAATTATAGCTTTATACAATATAGCTTTATAGACTGTGTTCACGTCACAGGTTATAGCGGGTCACTGTACCGACTGTACCCAAAACCTTCTGACATCATGCAGGAGGAGAGAGGAAATTGAGCCATTGAGTTATTTTAGTTAGCATTGTGCTTTTAGTGCTTGTATGTTCTGTGAAGATACCAATAATTTACTCTATATCCATGTACTAAGCCATTGCTTCATCCAGACAGGAAATCATAGCAACGCTAACCATGTGAGTTGAGCAGACCAAACGCCATGCATGCATTTCTTCTCACAATCCTGTCGTCATGCTGAATGAGGCGCAGAAGCTGATCCACTCCTCCCAGATCTAAGATTACCTTTTTATTATCCTCACCTGCCACAAAAAACAGAAATCAGCCAGGAACAGCGTGAGAAATATGGTGGCGTATATGGGCTGGTATGTGACAGAATTTGGATAGTATCAAAATGTCTGGGTTGGTGCTGGATGGTATATTGCTGTATGGGCTGGCATGGGGGGCAGTATAGTAGAATTTGGGATAGCATTGAAGGGTGTGGGTCGATGTGGGAGAGTACGGGACAGTAGAGTAGAGTATATAATGCCTGTTTCGTGTACGGATGTTCGCCTACTTAAATCACCACAATGCTAGACTATCCCAGTTTAGTATGACACTAACCACTTATTATTCTAAGCTCTACCAGCAAGAAGGTGGGGGGGGGAAGAAAGTAGAGGGAGTTTTGACCAGAGATATTATTTGAGAGTTGTGTTAGGGATGATTCCCACCATGTTTTGGAGAAGGTTACTTACATTTCTCAACGAATTTGTAGATGGCTTCACAAGCTTTAGCCAGTACATCCTCCTCCGGTGAATCAAGCATCAGCACACATGTCTGTGCCTGGTTTGCTTCCACCGCCAGCGGGTCAAACTACACAAGGTTAAAGTATTGGTTAGCAGAGAAAGATCAACGGCTCAGAGAATCTGCTTAAATGACTACCATCTTATCCTGATGAGGCTAAATCTTGACTGCGGGAGGAGCAGTGGACA
>Ga0224511_10004095_pt1 | contig 10869 bp, 6 predicted proteins | sample SF_May12_sed_USG_2_FD_169988 | JGI IMG/M metagenome (GOLD analysis project Ga0224511, IMG submission 169988) | Sediment microbial communities from San Francisco Bay, California, United States - SF_May12_sed_USGS_8_1 | ecosystem: Environmental > Aquatic > Marine > Sediment | place: USA... | reverse complement strand
TTGTTGTTGTTGTTGTTGATGATGATGATGATGATGATGATGATGATGATGATGATGATTTGATGAGGACGATATTTTGATGATGATGTGATGATATTGTGATGATAATGATGATGATGATGATGATGATGATGATGATGATGATGATGATGATGATGATTTGTACTTTGTACTATGTTTTATTATTATTATTATAATTATCTGTTTAGGAAAAAACAGCAAATTGTTAATTTTATTTATCATTTCATTGCTATTATTATTATATTACATATTATTATTATAAATATTTTTATTAAAATCAATAATAATAAAACTTATTATTATTATTATTATTATTATTATTATTATTATTATTATTATTATTATTATTATTATTAACATTATTCTGCCATTTATTTTTTAAAGCATAATCTATATGTAAATACTTGTTATGCACATGTAGTTCGTTTATGAAAATGCTTAATGACTAAAAACAACTGAAACTCTTCCAATTCATATTTATAACAGATCATTAACAAGGGTTTGTAGACATCCTTACTAGGAAGAAGTCTATTTTAAAATACTTAATGATTTAACTGTAGATAAGAATCCAATGCACACTTTTAGCAAATTGCTTGTGAGAAATCCAATAGTAACTGCAGATAAGACTATATCAAAATAGAGATAACACCATAAGCAAAACCATAGGGCAATAAAAACGCACGTTAGTGCACAATTTCTCACAATTTTGTGCACAAACTGTAAAGCTTTGCTTTGGTGGTACTGTATCTCGCTTAAACTTGGCATACGTTTTGTAACAGTCCTCTAACTTGTGTCTATTAGATGATTGTTGAGTTTTATTGAGACCTTTATGCTTCAGCAAGAATAATTCACATGGTCAGTCATACTTCTCTGAAATCAGCCACTTAAACATGCCAAAACTTAACAGGAATGATCCATGGATGCCCCACTACCAAAGTCATTCACATTGTTCTGGATGGCTGCATTAGTAGATCATCGGGTCACAAAATGCAATTTCAAACAAGCTTCTTCTTTGAAAGCACAATAGTAATAAATGTATACCAAATTGGGTCAAAATATGGTCTGGGCTTTAATTTGGCCCCGGCAAAGAGGTCACAATTTACATTGAAAAGTATAAGAAATATTTTAACACTGTCTGCTTCAAAACCACTTGGCACATTTTTTATTCAACTAGCAATGGTACATGGATGATTATCTAGCAAGTCCGCCCCGAAATGCGCATAAGACCAACTGACACGTAGTCAGAGGATCAGATATTCGAACCCAACAGGAATCAGCACATTGTTTCCTAATAACCGATGCTAGGGAGAACGCTATTTCATGTTCATTTGTCCCTAACATACCTTTTTTATGTGAGAAAGCAGTCGCAGACAGAATAAAGAGGATAGTACTAGTGAGCCAATAAACGCTGTTTAGTGGACTGAATATCGTGATATAACCTAATTAGTGTTGAAAAACGGCATTTATTTAAATAACAACAACAACAACGATAACAACAAATAAACCAACTGATTAACCGTCTCTCATTTTATGAATATTGGCGGTTCCATATGTCGGTCATAGGATAAAATAGATTTAGAAAAAGATTATTCAAAACATCACCTTCAACCTGAAACCAGATTGTTCATATTCAAAAATGCAATATGTATATGAAAAACAAACAAAAAATAACTCGCCATAGTTGTAACGAGTTTACATTGACTCATAAAGAAAAATCATCAGCGTCTTTAGGGCCCTCTAGCTACATTGTTATTTTACAATGTAATTTATAGGGATGCTTCAAGAAATAATGTTGCAAACAAAGTAGATATGGTCATGTTTTAGGGCACCCCGACAAAATGGCCCGAATATAAACCACCTAGCACAACTTAACACGCAAACCAACAAAACGTAACAGAGATTTAACAAAAAAACGCCGCAATGCGACGAAACCAGGTTTTCAACGCGTCAACCAAGTTTTTATGTGACAGGAATAAGAAATGAAAGATGGCAGTGATGAAAAACTAATGTCGTTATTTGGTTGCATTGGTTGCATGCACCAAGTTTGGTATCAGTAGGCCAAAGCAAACTTAAGATATTGATCGGAAACTGAATTCCTTTTTTTAATAACAAAGACCTTGACCTTGATCACAAACACATAAGTAGTAAGCTGCGTTTTGATGTAAGCTACCCATACACCAAGTTTGGTGTCAATAGGCCAAAGCAAACAAAAGTTATTGAGCAGAAACTGAATATATTTAAGTAACAGTGTCCTTGACCTTGATCACAGACACCTGGGTAGCAATCCCAAGCTGCATCTTGATATAAACTACAAATACAGCAAGATTGGTGTCAATAGGCCAAAGCAAACTAAAGTTATTGAGCGGAAACCAAAAGTTGACGCCCGCAAGCCCGCACGCCGCCGACTTCAGCATTACAATAACCGGGTTTTCGTTGAAAACCTGGTTAAAAAGAACTGTTTTTATATTTGTTGTTTTGTTATATTTTTTATAAAAATGAATTTTAATTATTTTAGTCTGTTTGTTGCTTTTGTCTCTAAAATACCAGACGATCTAGGCATTTTATAATAATTCATGTATTTTTATTTCAATGAAAGTTTTATTTTTACTGGATCGAACTAATCTTACGGTCGATTTCAGATTCAAATGTTTCTGAAAATACCAGAATGCCCTATAAACTCCCAAGCCACCGAGGCCAGTGATTTTCAAGAATGTAGTTAAAGGGTATATGTCCGATCTTTTAATCAGCTATTTATCAGCTATTTATTAAATATTTTAATATAAAGTTGTAAGTTATCGTCAAAAAGTATAAAATAATAACATAATTCAGAAGTATATTGCAAAATACGCAAAAATGTATTCACGATATGTACCGAATAAATTGTTGATTGCCCATAAATCTCGGTTATTGTTTACCCACAATGATGATTCCATTCGTTATTAAACTAGTCTCGGAAGTTTACGTACTTTTTCGCAGATATCGTTTTCCGATGAAATGACCGAGGGGTTCTGATTGGTCGGACTCTAAATTAAATATTTTTCACTCAACAGGCAAATTGTAATTCTGGATTACCTGTCCCTTACTACTATTAATACGCTGAGAATGATTTTAATATTTTCAGTTAGAAATATCTTGCTTAATGTGCATTGGTTGGTATTAGTTTTTTTAATCGATACACTTATTTTTGTGTCTCCTACATAATTGTAATTAGTGACAGAATCGGACATACATTTCCATTTCATCAGTTTAATATACTCTTTAAGGAGTTAAACGTTATGTTTTAAATTAATAAACAAACAATAGATTTCGGGGACAACACTTTATCAACAAATTCGTTTTTCGCTAATATTTTGACATATATGAAAACATGAATATAGTGGGTAGTTTCTTATACTTAGTGGGGTAGGATAAAATGCTTGATTATCATGGTTAAAACGTAATACGACATATCATTTCAAGAGGCAACTTTCTATTTTTCGCAAGTATAAACATTTTGACGGAGGTTTATAAAATCAGTAAAACTCGCGTTTAAGACTAGTCTAAAGATGTTAAAAAATCATATAACATCTACTTCTGTATTTTTTTGTTATTTTTCAAGGTTCATTTATCAAACCAGTACTTATTGAGGATTTAACCTCAAAACACTTTTTAAAATATTTTTTCTACAGGTTTGACATCGAAAATTACACTTAACTGTTTTTGTATGAACTTTAAAAAAAGGGAAGATAACACTATATGAGATATAGCCAAAAGCGTTGATTTCTAAAAATGTATGATAAGCTTCAATACAAATACATGTATAACTATTAATATGTGCGACAATACACTGCAACAATACGACATGACTTTACCTCTGTCTCGTAGTCTTTGTTCAAATACATCCGGTAAACACCAGGCTCATGAAACCCAAAAGTGCTGTAATAAAGTTATGTTTAGTTTTACCCCACAGACAGATCTGAACCTGTTTTTGTTATGCATAAGAAATACAGGAAATACTTGGTGAATGATACTTCAATGTAAAAGTATATCGAATAAAAATTAAATACTGCAATATTGGCATTGCTAATTAACTTGATGTAACCCATGAAACATAAAAAAGAACAAGTGTAATGATACTTACAGCCCATCAAATGATCGGAAGCGCGGATCACCGAGTGAACTGCACCATTTTCCATTCAATGACTGTCTATCTGCATTATTTGTAGTACGTACCTACAAGGTAATGATAATATGCGCTTAAATATCCTCTAACATAAGAACTATACATTTTTGTTAATATATGACTCCTACAACTGAACTGCAAAATTAGGAATGTGTTTCTAACATGTTAACATGGCCTCTTAGCAAGGTTTAGACTTAGTGATGACTATCTTATATTTCATTGTTTGGATGTTAATGTAATGAGTGTTGAACTCTTACATTCCATAATAGTTAGTTTTGGTTTTATAATCCTTCAACATACCTAAAACCTCCTGTCTTTTCTAAAACGTAGTTTGCATTATGTTAACCGCCTATGATTAACCACGCAAAATGGATTCAACTTAACATGAATAAAGTTGTATACATCTAAAATGCGAAATAAAAGTTAAGACATTGCTCACCCGTACTACATCTAAAACTTTGTTTTTCATGAAACCGCTTTTTTCCAGATGATCCGTTATAAGAAAGATCCCGAATTCCCGATATTGATAACGCGTACTTGAGCCACCTATTGCTTTGATGTTAATCTTTTTTGAAACAGGGACAGTTTCGTTATTATCAAACATCGTTCCACAAGACGCCCCATTCTCGTCGTTTGGTAGCCTTAGGGAAGTCACTTGGCAGTCGCCTTGTGCTTGGTCGGGAATATGTGACATCACGGTTAATGTACACCTTGTAGTTGGAGACGTGCAAGGAAATGGAATGGTTAACGTCGCAGTTATATGAGCTGTCTCATTCTCTGCGAGTAAAATGTCTCCCCTAGGATGGAGCTGAAAGTCGACGGATTGGTTCAAGTTATTGTAATACAGTAAAGTCCGCAAATATGAGGAACCCGCTTATAAGGATCTTCTAGTTATTAGGAACTGATTTTTATTTCACTATTTGAACCAAGAAACTAGTTCACAATATGTTTATAAAGACCCCTAGTTATAATGTTCAACTTTTCATGGTCCCGATGAGTTCCTTATTAGCGATTTAACTGTTTTTTTCAAGCCAATTATGGTGCTATCGTCTATATAATTGCAGTAAATATATGTCGATATATATACAGTATTGGAATGTTATCTTGTACAAAACATTTGTTAAGCATTGAACTTGTTAGCTTGTTTATAGATAAGTTGATTTAACGTTTTTGTGTAACACTGATAATGTTATATGAAGACAGTTCGTCAACTAACGCTTTCCTGGGTTCACCAGTACTAATCGCTTGTTTAATTCGCCAACGACTGACTGCAACTATTTATTATAACGCAGAAACTCTGCCGCTCCTAGGTGAGGTAGAACTCAGACATTTCCCTTACCAGAAATTACGAGCCGGTTGAAAGAAATTTTATTGCACATAATTTCACATGTAAGCTGTGTAGAATTAGAAATAATTGATACACATGTAGATCTATTAAAAACTGGAATCAAACGCGGGACGCACGTTTGCTCTTACATCAATTCCACAGAACTTCGGTTCGCTGGACAGTGCATTGCTTGATTCCCCGAATATATTTCGTTTCGCTCGCACGGAACAGAGAATCTGAAGGCATATATTATGGTATAAATGGCACCTTTAAATTTATTCAAAATTACAATTAAAATAATAATCCAGATTTGATCAATGTAGATAAACACTCATGTTATTGTTAATGTTTTATATTAAGCGTTATATTTCTGTATGTTTCTTTCTAAAACACGGTAATACATTTTTAAAAATCAAGATCATTTTCATTCAACATTATTTGAAGGTATCAAAAATATTTTATTTGTCCTTTAATATCATATTTAAGTCCCTCTTTTCAACAACGTTTTATTAGCAAATTTAATTGAGCTATCTTTGATGATGTGTAACATTTTACTTACTGTGTAACCAATCTTCGTCACGTTGATGTCTAGTAAGTTTTGTTCTCTTAGTGCTGTGATATTCCGAAACGAAGTTGGGGTTGTATATTCAACGAACTCGCTAATGCGTAAAAGCTGGTCAATGCTCAGTTTTGAGGTAAGTGACCACTCAATTTGATACAAAAGTGACTGCCCACTTAGAGGCCGAATGTCACAATAATAGATGTTCTCCCCCATATCTTTCCCGTGAGGATATATAAGGTCTGCCACTAAAATTGGACGTCCAAGAAGCGATATGTCCGGTGCCGGAATAATAACTGATGAAACAAATACATATAACTAGTGTATCAACTAACCAATAGTTTACTTTCATAAAAACCAGTTTTGATCAACCAAAATGCTTTGTTTAAATCTACCTTCACGGGTTAATTATCTAGATCATGGTTAGTGTGTAATAACGTTCTTTTGTGCAAGATGTGTTATATCTCTTATTAATTTACCCTATTGATTGCCAAAGTTTTATGTTTATAATTACTATGTTTATATATTACACAGAATACACAGTATCTAAGCATTATCTATTAAAACAATAGCTTTTTAACAATGTTTAATTTAAAAATACAAATATACGTTGCACTCGCCTGTTTCATTTTTGATTTGTTCTGAAACGGAAGTAAAACATTTGTTTTATTTAAACTAACTTTATGTACTACAAAACAGAGTAAAGTTGAAAAAAAATACAATCGAAGATGCTTATAAACTGCAGCATGTATTGCGTTAGCTTTTTAGTTGTAGAATAATTTTATGACAAAACAGAGTAAAATAGAAAAATACATTTGGAGATGCTAATAAACTGCAGCATATATTGCGTAAGCTTATTTAGTTGTAGAATAGTTCAATTCCAAAGAATAAGCGCTTGAATATGTACTTTACTTTCCATATAATATTTATTAATTGTTTTTGTTGTACTTCAACATTGATTTCGAGTAAATTTTAGAATTGATGTTTGGAAGTCTTAAATAAATTTAAAATGGAAATAGGGGATCGCTTTGCAATAGATAAGTTACATTAGAAATAAAACTCAGTTGTATAACCCGGAACGCACACTACTATGTATTGTTTGATGATATTCTAATAAACGCCTAAATATACTTCTGTAAAATCGAATAAAGTTGTGTTGCTTACTTTCAATTTGTATATATAAGATACCATAACTGAAAACAACTTACCAAGGCAGTATGCTTCGCAGTTTCCGAGCTTCAGCAGGTAAAAGATGTAATTTGCTCCACATTGACGAAACTGGATAGTCTTATTGTGGGCACAAGTGTCGCCTCTGCAGACAACGACGGTGTTTGTGGAGTTGTTAAGTGTGCCTGGAAAGAATAAACAATAAAATTATGAAACCTTATTTTTCCATGTGTTAAAGAGACTGAACTGTCACTAAGTAATATTAGCCCTAATCCAATGGTTAAGTGAATGGGCAATGTAACGTTATAAAACCAAGTAATGTCGAACGACACATATATCTTTGACTCCTGTTGTCAAAAAGGGTTCTTGTTATACGAGGGTATTAAAGGGTTCATATTAAAGAAGAGGGTTGATTGGCATGATGTGATTTGTGAATAGGTATTGGGTAAGTGCCGTCAGGCTTTATAAGCAATATTTTTAAGATGTTCAGTAGAAACTGTTTACATAGTTTATCACTTAAGTGTCCCGTGTAACCTTTTATTTTTGACCTTATGACCTTTAAAGAAATCAGAGATCGTGTTCTTGCCCAGACCAATTAGTATGTGAGTTATACATTTGTAAATACTCTGTGATAAACAGTTCCCAACTTAATGAGCAAAAACCATGTTACATGTTTTACAGAAGTGACCATTGTGACCTTACCCTTTGACCCAGTGAACTCAAATCAATAGTGGTCAGGTCCAATGACCAATCATCATGTGAATTATAAAAACACTGTGATAAGTAGTTTTCAAAATAAAGAGCGAAACCCATTTTTCTACTGACAGACGTGCGGATCGACCGACCGACCATCTGACTGACATAAGCTTTAGAACAAATATAAAAACTAGACTGACAGTCAGGAACCGTCCATTGTCGGTTTAATGCATTCACAACTTACCAATTCTAATAAAAAATATGTGTAGTCGAGTTTAAGAGATGGCGTTTTAAACAGAAAAACATATAACGATGTTCAGTCCAGGAGGAGAACTAATGTTTCGTGTAATGTTTGGATGAAAAGATGTTAAATAAAGCTTTAGTTTTATTAAAGACGTTAGGTCTGCATCTTGATACCATAAGAATCGGTCACAAACTCTTTAGTATGTTAACTATACCAAATAAATTAACATTACAAAAAAATATTGCACAATATCATGTAAATAATGTGTTTGGACATAAAAGTAACAACACAATAACATGAATGGGTAACTATACAAACTAGTTGCTCATATTAATTGTTAAGTATTGTTTCAGAACAATGAAAACATTTTGGTAAAGAAATACAGACAAACACCATTAATGTACAATCAAGTTCTTAAAACAAACACGGCCCTTAAAATAGTGGCGAAGGAAGTCATTTCTGCAAATTTACGAATTGATAATATAAAATAACCTACATGTACTAATGTTTAATTGTTCATATTAACAATGTGGTTTTATATTTTGAAACTGTAATGAATGTCACAACAAGGTGTGTTGTAAATCTAAAATCAGAACATTTGTTCCAAACACATGTGAGAAAGATTTTAAACTGCATGATTGGTCGCATGATGTGTCTGATAATGGTCCGTCTGATGTCTAATTAAATACAAATGCAGTGCAATTGTGGTGATTTGAGGTTATGTCCAGTTAGGGCCCGGGTTTTACATACGCTATTATGTCAACGTCATCCAGTGGCGGTGCGCACTAGTTGTTTACATGTCGCTAAATCTGCTTGACAGCTGAAACGCTACAATGGCGCTGAGAGCAGGGTCCCGGTGAGATTGTTCACAATTGGTCGGCTTGTTTAGGCTGACTTGACCAATTCATTACAGTTTAGTGCGAATTTCGGTATTGACAACTCGTTGTTGCCGAAAGTTGTCAGTTAAAATTTTCACCGAGTGTGACATTTTGGATAAATTTGTGTTCCTAAGGTTTCTGACACTAAAAATAATTTTAAAAAATAGCGTCCAAATATATGGGGTAATTACGGCATATAGCGTTTAGGTCGTTATTTTGCATTGAAAATTGAGTGTTAAACACTCATGCGCAGTAGCCTTGAATTTAGGAGATTTTGCTTTAAATTAGACGGGAAACATTACCCCGCCCACCTGTCAGTTTCATTTATCTCGCCTCGTGTAACGTGGTATGAATCTTGAAATTTGAAATGGTTGTTAAATTAAACTGAGAAAAGGGAATACAAATGCGTCATACGCATTGTGAGAGTTAAAATCATACATAGTTGACAGTTTGTTGTTGTAAAAGTCGAAAAAAGGGTACATTTGTTGAATGTTGAGTAGAACGTTCATCGAAAGTACAAAACAAGATTTTGACAGACACTGAGGAAAGTTTTGCTAACTGTGTTCGTGTTACGAATATAATTGAAGTGTAAACATTTTTTATTTCAACATGAAAATTGTTAAGGAATATTTTAGTTTTGATTAGGCATTGTCTTTGATCAATGAAAAGTCACGTGTTGAAGATACATGTCACCAATGAAGAAGCTACTGATGCTACCACATAATCTGACATATGATGGGATCAGTAATTGGTCTTAACTTAAACTGATGAAAGGAAAAGCCCTCAGGAAGCATAGCCTGCACGAGAAAACAGCAAAAATTAAGAAGTATGCAGAGGCATATGACTCGTGTGAGGAATATTGTTTGAATTGTCGTTGTTGGACGTTGACAGGAAGGGCTGCAAACTATTATGCGCTATTATATGTAAGGTCAATGCACAATGCACATTCAAAAGACTGATGAAGAGATTGGAAAAGAAATTTGACAGACAAGATCTTCCCGAAGAAGCGCAAGTCAGATTTTATGAAGCAGTTAAGAAAACCCTTAAAGTCTAGAAGAGTTGTCAGACAGACTGATGATGTTGGCTTCAAATGCATTTAGAGAACTGCCTGCCCATTATGCAACGCAGCAAGGCGTGTTACGTTTTTGTTTAGGGTTGTCTGGCATGCGTCATGGAAACGATTGAAGAGGTACGGGCTAGTTCACTCGAGTGATGAAGGACTCCATGCGTGCTTTAACCAGCCCTAATGACGTTCATCACTCGGTGAACTTCTCAAACACGAAATTTATTACTTATACACCTCATTTTATCACTTTTTTCTGAAAAATATTTATCTTTATTTAAATATTTTTAAAATGTCAATTCAGAACCTTTTCAACTGTTTCTTTTCGCAGATGAACTCGTCCGCCGATTCACGCAAAGCAAAATAATCATACTTCGACAAAGAATATAGTTCTAATTTTATATTTCGTAACTGTGTTATGTCATATTGTAAACATGTCTTATATGCTAAATACAGTACAACATTCTAAGACGATCAAAGTTTTTCTTAGTAAAAACGAAGATGAAACCAAACTGTGCTTAAATACTCAATAAACTCAATGACTCATTCTTCCAGGCTGATGATGATATAATTAACTTTAACCAGTATATTGTAGATAGTGAGATGAAAATTATGTTTAGTGAACTAGATTTACCTTTTACAAAGGAAGAGGTCTTACGTGGTATCTCTGAACTAAACCTTGGACGTAGTGCAGGCCCAGATTATATCATAAATGAGTTTTTAGTTTATGGTAAGGATGTTTTAGCTGATCA
>Ga0224511_10004094_pt1 | contig 10871 bp, 4 predicted proteins | sample SF_May12_sed_USG_2_FD_169988 | JGI IMG/M metagenome (GOLD analysis project Ga0224511, IMG submission 169988) | Sediment microbial communities from San Francisco Bay, California, United States - SF_May12_sed_USGS_8_1 | ecosystem: Environmental > Aquatic > Marine > Sediment | place: USA... | reverse complement strand
GCCCAGTGTGGTGCGAGTCAATCCTCACTATGGTATAATGGCTGCATTCCTACCATCACTGAGGGGAGAATGCGTGGGACCCTCTGTAGGAGTCAGTACAGCACAGGGCTCAGCCCGTTCTTCTGCTGTGCTGGTGGTGGAGCGGAGACAGAGATACAGATGTGTACAGATGGCAATCCTGTCTACAGGTATGTAAAGTGGGGTCTCAAGCAGCCGGGTTCGGAACTCGGACTTGCTAGAATAAATGTGAGGACCCCACACTTCCAACAGTGACCCACTCCGACTTGGATTTTAGCCAAGGTTGCAAGCCCAATACTTTTACCATAGACCGATCCCGCTATTCCATTGGCTGGGTAACCTTAATTCTCACAAGGCCGAGCTTTTAGTACATGGTTTACTCTATGATACGAACAAAACTTTAGTCTGAAAATGTGTGCAGCAGTATTAGTTTAGAAAGGGTCAAGGTCATCAATGTCACAATCATCTGTTGGTCGCTAAGTTACTGCAAAGAGGTGAGTTTCTCCGTTAGAACCGCATACCATTGAAGAACATTCAGCTTCAACCAGACAACTTCAATGCCTTTGAAAAACCTCCCAAAACTCTTGCATTCTGTACAGGAATACACCTAACAGCATTGTATTTTACAGGATCTTACATCAAGATCTCCGGCAGCACGCGAATGGTGAAAGAATCTGTGGGGGTATGTCAAGTGGTTTAACTTAATTTGATGGGGAGAAAGCACAGCATACGTCCCGCTGTCTGGTTGTCTGTGTATTAGTGCATCACTATCTTGTGTACTTAGGAGCTGATCACACTAAAGAGTACATAAGTAAAATACATGTATGCATGATTGGCCCCTTTTAATCCTTAAAATTTAAGAAAAAGGGGGCACATGGAGCGATTATGTTTTGAATAATAATTGTCGTAAATTTGCCAGGCTTTACGTTCATCTATAATGGAAAACATGTAATTACACACTGAGTATTTCACAGCATTTAACTCTCAGCATCACTCTATTATTACGACGCCAAGCTTTAATTTCCTTGTCTCGTATTGTCTTATCATGTATGCCGTATGCTTTAATGAAAGAGTTGTGTTCGGGCCTTAAACCAATTTAGTCATGCAAATACAACGCTAAGTAAAACGCTGACTCAAACAGCTAATGCTCCAAGACACAACTCATGACAAAGCTTTGATGATGAACATGACACTTATACTATAATAATTATATCTGACTTGTCAGCCACGGATCAGGATATGCAAAACAGCTCTCTGTTTACCGATGGCTGGTATGATGAAATCATGGTCACACAGGCGGATCCTTGTATGAATTATCAATTATACAAGTAAGACCAACATCCAATAAGACAATTGCCACTCCTTCACTGCTGTCTGAACAGAATTTTGTGAATGATAGTAGGCAGGTTTAGGCTATGTCAAGGTGGCAAGCCGGCAAAGAGACTGTGTTATTGCATTGAATAATGAATCACGAACAACGATTCGGCTCTAACCGTGTTGTTGGAGTTGAGAGAGTTTTCTCACTCCCACCATGTGTTTGCCTGATTGCAACTGAAAGTCCTTTTTGTGACCGACCGAAATCATGCAAGTAGACCTATCGAGACAGCTTCCATTACCCTCCATATAAAGTTTACGGAAGAGGTGACCGCAAAATAAGGTTTTATTTCTGTCACTTTGTGGTTTGACATCCAAATCCTTGGAACTGGCGCCGGGAGGAAACCGTGTGGGTAAAAGTTATTCTACAAAATAATGGGTGTAAAATTTACACCCATTATTTAGTATCTGTTTGCCCTTTGTAAAAAAGTTATATATATGTTTATGACATACCTCGGTTAAGAAATCATTAATACTAGGCATATCCGTAGCTTTTAACCACTATTCGTTTCACCAGTGGCGCGCATGCTTTAGAGAGGATCCAAAAGCATGCGCGCCACTGGTGAAACGAACAGTGGTTAAAAGCAAGCCACCGAGTTTGATTCTATTATTTTTACTTAGTAATCTATGCCACACAGGGGCAGCATAGGCTATAATGGATTTGATGTTGGTCTGATAAACACAATCTGAGACTTATTTTATCAGTGACCCTGAGCGAGCAGTGAGCTATAGCAATCGTACATCATCCACTGGAGTGAGAGTTGCTGACACTTGGATTCGCTTCCGCGGTCTAATTGGGACTGCGATGGCGGATAAGGTTAGCCATGTTTCTATTTCTTTCTCTTGCCTTTTATTTCAAAGAGGTTTTCCGGCCAAATTTTTCTCACCTCTATTGAATAAGTATTGGGTTTAAACCAGAAGTAATCGTTCAAACCCGCTTCTCTGGATTCATTCCAGTACATCTATATATGCTATGGAAAAGCTGTCGGTTTAAATACTTGTTTTCCACCAGTTATGGCTTAGCACGGAGAATCATGGGTTGAACTGTAGCAATGCTCCACCTCATAATGAGGCAAGTTTTTGTTTTCAGCTTTATTTAAAGTACGGAGCTCATACTCACAACGGCAGTTGGTCATCAGCGGGACATGAACCCAGACAGTTACGAGCCCCACGCCTTGCCATCGAGCTATCCCATTATCTCAATGTTAAGGTATGCAGCTGACAGATGGCTCATTGCCAGTGAGTACCAGGCTGCATCACTTATGTACCGAGTACAGAGTACTTGGCGACCATCAGTCATAGCTCAGTCGATGGCTTTTACAGCTTTATTGTCTTATTTAGTCATGTATTTCATGCAGATGTACAAACTCACCTGATTTTATTTTAATGGCATCTTACTTGCTCAAAGGCATCCACCTCCTTGTGAACAAATTGTGGTAATTCCAAACTACACGTAGAATCTATTGGGTCCCTGAGTCTGTTCCTAACCAAAACTCTTCTTTTCAGTTCTTTACTGAGCTAACCTCCTCTCTGGATGTCCAAACACAACTCTGCGATCCAGACCATCTGCCCCAATTACTGAAAATACCTAAAGACATTCTGATAGTTGGCCCGGTCAGAATCAACTTCCATTATTTCAATATTTCCTTGGGTTGTTGCTTCACCAGAAGTTATACCATGGTCTCTCATTAGACGAACAGATGTCTACAACAACTCATCTGATTTTAGCCACCGGGCAATGTCGGGGCCTGTAGCACTGCCCTCCCTGGCTGGTTATCTGGCTCACACCCGGCCAGCAGAGAGGGGATAGTGCACCGTCAAGTCTGCTTCGGCTCTCTAGACAGAAATGTCTGTACTTCCGCAGTACCAGTGCACGTAAAATCCTGCGCAATTCAGACGCCAGGCAAACACATCAACAGGTTCTTTGTATACAGAATTCCCTATAGACTTCCTGGTTATGGTAATTACAAGAACGAAGCCTACTGCGGAGGTAAGCCACTAATAACTGAGAGCAATAACATATGCCAGTACCTGCGAGGAAGATATGGCTTCATGTATCATCCATTGGTGAATTCATTACCTGCCAACAGAATTAATCAGGTCTAGAGTTGAGCCTAATTGAATGTTGACATCTACATGTGGTAGCCCGGACCAATAAACAAAGGTTTGCGCCAAATCTGACTGATCGCTCAATAATCAAGCAGACGGGATAGATTCGAACCAAGAGGTGAATTGTATTTGATCATAAAAACAGATGTAATTTATTGGTGTTTAATTGATCGAAAACGTCCTCTGCCAACAAAATGCACGGCACCCTGAGTTGTATTCGCGGTTGTAGATGGCGTGGTTTGTCAAAATGGTGGAACATTGCTGAAATCTGGCAGCTGCAGGTGTCCAGGTGGATTCGCGGGCTCTGACTGTGATGTTGGTAGGTTTTGTCACCCGGATACACTAGTGCAGTGACGGGTGAACTACCAGAAAATGAATGCCCAAATCGTTATTGCTTGGTGATGGAGTGAGTGCTTAAAGCTCTAATCAGTTTGAACATGTTGAATAGCAAAACCTGCATGGTGCTTTGTCCTAGTTTTTAAGCACCCAGTGGCTTTTGGTGGCTTTTAGCAATACCAACCAAGATAATTACATTAACATTTCTGTGATGGCCTCCCAGTAATTTAACAGCTTAATATTTGATTTATGTAAGTTTTGATATGTGTTCAAGATTTCAGCTGTCATCAACATTTCTAAGCATTTTCGAAATTCCAGAGTAAAATCAAACCCTGCGTGCATCAAAACTGCTCTGATCATAATTAGTTAAGCCTAGAAATCTGCTGATTTCAAGATTCTCGTTCCAGAAGCAAGCCACTCTCCACTTAGCATTGAGTATAGGGCCGTGTGTTTACTAGTGACTGTTGATATCTTGTGAACCAGCACATTTTCTTTCAGAAATTAACGAGTGTGTTTCTAACCCATGTCACAACGGTGGGACCTGCTACGATTTCACCAATGCATTCGCTTGTAAATGCACAACGGGATTTATCGGAAGGCAATGTGAACTTGGTAAGAAGTTTCTCTCTAGTAGATCAAGTCTATAGTCCTGGAGATAGGTACACTTCAATCAGGATCACAGACTCAGAGTAGTCTGGAATCGCCAATGCATTAGAATCTGCGGGGTGCAATTCAATCATCTTACATAGATATCAGCCAGTCCTTTTTCTCCCCCGGTCAGATTTGAATCACATACGAACCATAAATGGTTATAGTTTATCATAGACAAAGGTTCATTTATTATGTAACAATTCAATCGAGGTTTTCAAGTTGGGCATCCCGGGATATCGTCCCAGTTTTAAGATAGAATCAGGAAAAGTATTAGTCTTCGGTCGATAGCCAAAATTGAGATATGACACAGACATATTACAGTATTACGTAATTGATAAGGGTTTTTTGTTCATCACAAACACTCGATGATCCATTCGTCATTGCAAGTGATTACGTTTATTCCAGATATCTTATTCGTGAACTCCTTTTTATATGCAAAGCCAAGTTTGTGTCATAGATTGATTGATAATGAGTTTTAATTTAATCTAATTTTAATGCGAAGTCACATCCTTTCATGTTCTGACATGGTAAAATAATTTTCTGACACTCAACTATAATCAGGAAAGTATGAAACCTTCACGGTTTTATTTTGCTGCTGTGGTCAAAATAGTGAGTTAGCAGTTTAAAGTTGATTTAATTCGTTTGTCAATGTCTTTACATTGCGGTTCTTTCAGTATCAGATCGTTTGACCACTCACTACCATGTCCACATGCCAAACTCAGTGATAATAACCTGGTAGGCACACACTGTGTAAACTTTTCACTCAATGGACTCCTTGTATAACCCTTTCCAGTCGGAACTCTAATTGGAAAATAAAAATCTTTGCTTAAATCACTGTTGCCTACTTTACTCTGTCACATGTTCAATAAACCACGGGTTTCCTTGGTTTTAACCTTAAAGCCTCAGAGGGGCTCTATACACACTATCTCTCAATTAGTACCGCTGAGTTTGGCATGCCGGAGTGATCTACACGAGATACTAGAAGAACCACAATTCTTAAACACAGGCAAACGGATTCAATCATATTCAAGCCGCTGGAACCTGAAGACCATCAGGAATAAATCCGCAACATCTGTTTTCAACTTTCCCGCCTATGGACATGCCCCATACTTTGAAGGAGGTGACCTTTTGTTAACCATGTATTCTGTATCTAAATAGTGACTCAAGTTTTACTTCGGAATCATTTTTTTCAATAATGCAGGAGAAACTTTCAATTGAACCCCTGAGGAAATTGGGTTTTCTGACAGGTGGAAGTTGCCCTCAGCTCTAGCATCTAAATGTGGTCACACATTAATTGGCTTAATGGGCTAAGAATTCACATATGAACCCAGCATAAGAAAGTCCTCATTTTACACACCAACTGTACAACCCTTTTAAAAGTCTTCATGGTGAAATCTTTTGTTCTGACCGCGTTTTTTCAATATACTTATAGTTAGGCCGCAACCAATCAAAAAAGGAGGTGAACAGGGAGTTGGTGTTAGGTGTGGTAAGACAGTACCAATCCCAGCTAGAAATGTAGTCCAATGTGCTGCTTTATGCAATGGACGGCTTGGCCAGGCGTGCACCAGATTCCGCTACGAGCTCGGAAGATGCTTTCTGAGAGAACCGGAGAATCCCGATGCCTCCGAGGATGATGGACACTGCTACACCAGGATGCCGGCGAGTGTACATATATTTCTTCTTTTGTATCCTGATCAGTGTCAAGGTTATTCAGAGGCTGGTGCTTGAAGATAATTATGACTTTGAAATGGTGGGCTTACCTATTGACCAGGCCAATGCTCGATGGTGGGCTGTGATTGGACAAATCATCATCAGCAACTGCCCATTTTAAAGAAATTATTATACCCACTTTGAACTTCTTGTAGGTTCCGGACTACAATCAGGGAGGCTCGGGGGCTTCGGAATACAATCAGGGAGGATCCGCGGAATCAGAAACTGAGCCTCTGAACTAAAATATCACAGACTAAAGACGTATGTCACTCCCTACACGAAACAAAAATCAATATGGCGGGTGAACCGTTTGATCTGACCTAGACTCGCCGAAAGAAAACCAGTTAGACTCGCAATTATACTATATATTATACTGTAGATAACAATCCATCCGTGTGAGTTATTCGTGGTTTGATGAGTATCTTAAATGTATACCCCATTCTCCATTGGCGGCGTGACCGCATGCTGTAGTCGGAGTGGAAAACTGAGGCCCGCGATTCGCCCTGAAATCGTGGGCCACGGTGCCGACACTGGCTTGCATCCTTGTCCTAAACATTGTTCGATTTATATTGATAATCTAGCATTTTCTAGTCGAAACTGTTCATCTATTTTTATAACACAAAATTAGTCATTAAGAATTTTAAGGTTCTATAATCTTGGTTGTTGCCTATGGAACTGAAGGCAGGAAAATTGAATTGTATTGTTTCTACTTCATTATGTCCTTTCGATGATCTTGTGAGAACAGGATGGATGCCTTCTCTAAGCAAAAGGAATCTCAAAGTATTCTCTATTTTAGTGTCAATATCATTTCTAGCACTGAGTGACCTTGTTGATTTACACCTTTTTAATTCAGTGAACTAAGTGGGCAGATTATTGCAGTATGGTTTCAACACTTATCAAGAAATAAATGTGGTCCCTACATGTATACATGCATACCAATAAGATTCTAATGGCATGGCCGCTCTTGGTATTTCCGCATATCTTTAGCGAAATTAAAATTAAGAGCTTTTGACTCAGGCAAGCAGATAATGGGAAACTTTGTTGGTAATATATCCTGGCACAAATTCCACAAACTGAGTTAAAACTGAATTTTACGGCATGGAATTCGTAAATGAAGATGCTCGGCATCACTTGGTGATGGTGGTATGAGCGAATAACTAAAATCTATCAGATGCAATACGATGATGAAGCAAAAATAGTCTAGTAACAAAATGAAATTCTACAATTATAAAACTACTCTGCGGATGGATTCTGAGCACCATTCTTCTGTCTTCGTATTCTCCATCGGAATATATGTCTACATAAGTACATGCAGTCCAACCAGAGACAAAGACCTGTTCTCTTTAAGACTATGCCAAGTGGGCAGGGCTTAACTAGGAGGCGAGCTAGTAGGCACACCTGTCTTCCTTACTCGTAGAAATCACAATGTCATCTAGGGCGACGGCTGAACCAGAAGCATCAAGTTCTGCCTCAAAAATGATCTACAACACAATACATAGTGTGGTGTATAAGTGATTCATGTGACCGGTACTACTCGGGATACCAAGAAAGCTTAGCAACTACTGCGCTATCGGATAGCAGGTACTGCGCTATCGGATAGCAGCTACTGCGCTATCAGATAGCAGCTACTGCGCTATCGGATAGCAGCTACTGCGCTATCGGATAGCAACTACTGCGCTATCGGATAGCAGCTCGATGACTAGAGCATCTGACTCAAACTATTTAGAACCTCCCTACGAGTTTGAGTTCGTTAAATGATTCTCAGGACTCAGAACAAGCCACAAGCTTAGAAGTTTGAAGTATGAATAGAAATGGAATGATGAAGAATAGTTTAAAAACTACCCATGCAGGCCATCCTATTTAACCGACCTCTTATGCCTGAGGCTTGTTGGAGTGGTAGGAGTTAGGATCAATGTGAGGAGCTCATACTCACAACTGTCGCCCGCCATGATCGACCTCGATTTGAACCAAGTTTCTTACGATTGCAAGCCCAGTATTTTTTCTGTTGAGCTATTCCATTATCCCTACCTGGTGCCTTCATTTTGGTAAACTCATTGTTATCAGTAATTATATGAATAGGCTATCACCAATATCGAGGCTAAAGAAACTGATTCGCTTGGCTGTGATATCATAAATAGATGCTAAATAGGCAGGTATTGCTGCTAAAATATCAATTATAATGTCGATGAGCAAACAACTCCAATGTAACGCGCATTCAATCTAAAAAGTTCTCTATCCTTCCCATGCATAATATTTACCGTGAGTCCATTAATAATGTTCCATCTTGACGATGCCAAAACTCAATGTGACTGCCCTCAGGGTCAGCCTTGTAACTGGGGGCTGATTACCAATCTGTACAGTATATATTCGTATCAATGGTTTAACTTTTGCATGTGTGTGGTAACAATCATTGTCACTTAGTCTATGTGTACAATCAGGTTAGCTCGCTACCCACTCAGAAACTGTACCTGGCTCAGCCCACTCAGCGGGATGTCAGCCAGCCCAGCACGCCATTCCCCAATGCTTTCTCCTCCCCAATACTTCTTAGTTCGTCCCCCAATCTGGTAGAGGAAGATGGTAAAGCTGGAGCCATGACTACTGAGGTAACTAAAGTTCACGCAGATCCGTCCTGTAACAAGAGATTGGCAGCGTTAGAAGAAAAACAATGGAAAGAAAATCATTGTGAGTAGTAGCTGAATAGCGGTAAGGCGCTGCGCTTCCGTTTGTCAATTTAAATTGGAAGTGTGGGGTCCTTTAGCTCAAAAGCATTCAAAGGAAACTACTAGTACATCCTGGACTGCTGAAAGGATGAATAGTATATTAACCAAGAGAATCTGCAGGTTCCAGAATATTGTCTCACGGTCGACTCGGTCCACCTGGTCTGTTGTTCGATTCCCGGATTGGCCACCATTTTATGTTTCATCCTTATCAGAATTTCAGGTTAAATCAAGGAGGCCCATGGAGCAATCATTTCTATATATAGGGTAGTTGTTCCAAATGATGCAGTGTCAGAAGCATCAGATCAAAGACTCAGTAGGTCATTGTTATGCATACTTCTGGTCAGGATAAGAAAAAAGACAGAAATTACACACCACTAGCATGTAGATAAGATGGAAGAAGGTGGGCAGAAATACCTACCTGAGTAAGTGAGCTCAGGACTTATTATTTGGAAACGCCCACTCCCTACATCCTGATATCTCACTGTGACAGCATGCCTGCCCTCCTCCAAATCCTGGCAAATGGTGAAGGATTGTGGTAACAGTGGCAGTGGGGCGGAGGTTTGAAGAGTTAAACAGCTCTCAATTCTCTAAGTTTCACTGAGAATTCACAATATAAAAAAATCAGTAAAACGGCATGGGAAAGATTCTGAGTCAACTTCAGCAACCATCAATAACATCTATAAAATAAGTGAGGGAGGCACTGTGGCTGAGTAACTGAAGCACTCACCACTGAGACTGAAACTACCGGGTTCAACAACTCTCTCTGTTCACTCAGCAAGAAATGAGCGCCCAATGCTCTTCAGAGTTGCAAAAGGTGAATGCGGTGAGGAAGTGGCACTCCACCTCAGCTACAGTCATTGACTGAGGGGCAAGCTTACTTTCACACTAAACCTTGTTGATAGAGTTGTATCAATCACAACATCAGAGTTAAAAAAAATAATAAAAGAAGTTTGTGTCTGGGAAAACATATGACGTACCATTTCTATCCACTTGTTTGAAGGAGATTGTGTTAGAATGCTTGGACACAAACCACTTTCAAAATCGCAGCTGACAAGAGCGTCTGAGTCAAACTCCGCAGGAAGCCTGTTTTCAGCTTCTTTGGGGAGCTGTGGAATTTGCTCTGTAATAGAGAAATAAAATCATCAAGTTCTTGGGGTCAGAAAGAGAACATTCCAGTCTTGCTAAACTGCTAGAGAGCGTGACCTGTGAGGTGGTTTTTCATCAATCAATCATGCCAATCGCTGGAATTCTTGTCTCCGCTTACGCAGTACAGCCCCTAGCTTTAAAAGTAACAGAGACAAACTGCTCTGGCAGAAAAAAGAGCCGGTAAAGTGATATAGCTCGTATTACCTCTAGCGTATAAGTTTGAGAACTACAATAATTTTTCAATTTGACTCATGACGCACAGCACACCTTTGACACTTTTTGAATCCTCCATCTCTTCTCTGACTGGTTGAGGATTGGCCAATGGCGATTGTAGTTTGAGTTTTACACTTTCCGTTTTCTCCTCTGAGTCTTCAGTTGGAGTTTGCTTGATGATTCGCTGCCCAGACTGAATCGGGGAAGAGATGAACGTCTGGCTGGGACTAAGGCAGTGATACTGCCCCTGTTCACTCTCAACACATGTCTGATCAGCTGGACATGGGTTCGATGTGCACAGACTGGTCTCACATCGCTGAGGTAAAATACTGATGTCATCGAGACCAAATCGCGTCATGTCTGGGTCTGTTCTGCCAGTGGTTAGTCTGAAGAGAATCTGTAACATAAGAAATACTGAATAGGTGTTGATGAACTCGACAATTTTAAACTGAAACATATGTATGCAGATTTCGGACTGTGTACAAAGAGGCGGAATACCTGCATTTCTTTCAGACATTAATGGTGTGAAGAAACTTCTAGCCAGAGTGATGTAACAAATCACACAGTTCTAAGCTGAAAATGTCATTGATTGGA
>Ga0224511_10004092_pt1 | contig 10871 bp, 13 predicted proteins | sample SF_May12_sed_USG_2_FD_169988 | JGI IMG/M metagenome (GOLD analysis project Ga0224511, IMG submission 169988) | Sediment microbial communities from San Francisco Bay, California, United States - SF_May12_sed_USGS_8_1 | ecosystem: Environmental > Aquatic > Marine > Sediment | place: USA... | reverse complement strand
CTTGGGTTCGAGTTTCTGCGACAGAACTTCGGGGAGTGTGGCCGACCTCGCATCGGCTGGCAGATTGACCCCTTTGGTCACTCGAGGGAGCAGGCTTCGCTATTTGCTCAGGTATGTGGATTTTGTTTTGTTTTTGAGGGTTGTATGTAAATAATTTTCCTACCCTTCAATTTTAAAACTTCTCCATGCAAGATTTGAGCTAAAAATCAATATAATAATTATGTTTATTGCATTTCTTCTAGTATTAAATTTTCTGAAAAATCTTTAAATTGACATTATTGATGTACATTGTAGCTGAAAAGTTAAGTTGAATGACCTTGTTTACTCATTTTCAGATTGTAGCATTGTAAAATGAACTAAAACCGGTGTAAAAGAACAGTTTAGAAAACAAAATTCAAAGAAAATATTGTTTACAGTTTGGGTTTGACGGTCTGTTCTTTGGTCGTCTGGACTACCAGGATAAAGACCAACGTCTGAACACGACTACCATGGAGATGTTGTGGCATGGAAGCCCGGACAATCTTGGTAAGAACCAGTCATGTTGCTGTGAGTTTTACACTTTTTAAATTGTGAGTTCTGAGACTTGGCTGGCTATGAAACTACAAGTCCCAAATGGAATGTTCGTCACTCAGAAACATAACTTACTTGTTATTCTACAGAATGAAACAAATGTCCTCTTTACATTTTTTCACTGTAATTATAAAACATTGCTGTACAGCACTCATGAAAATAAAGATTTCAATGGCCCCTCAAGAAAAAAAAATCCTGCTTCAAAATGCAAATATCCACTCAATGCAATAAGTCAATTACTGCATATAAAGAAAGAAGCAGGTATTGACGTTTTACACCAAGGTGACATAAATCCTTTATGCATTCGGTTCTCATCAGGCATGAAAGGTGACCTGTTTACCGGGGCCCTGTACAATGGCTACAGCCCACCTGGAGGTTTTGGCTGGGATCAGTTTGATTCCACCGACCCCATCATGGTATAACTTAACCCCAACAATTGCCCCACATTAGCCAGGCTCTTGCTTACTTTTTTAGCCAACAGAAATTGGAACACACAGAAAGCCCACCCTTTTCCTAAAAGCTTCCTGCAGTTATTCTATGTTGGGACCTATTGGCATATTTTAAAGCTACTGGGTTTCAGGTTTTAAACATCATACAATATAAAAAAGGAAGAAAAATGAAATATTGGGCTGCAGGCTGTAGCATAATGTAGTATTTGAAGACTGATCTTTAACCCTGAGCAGCTGTAAACGTGTGATTCCAACATTAAATGCTTTAAAAAAAAATCCTGCAAAATGTTTGTTTGAAACAGTCAGTGGTTGTTTGTAGGTGTGAGGGCTGATTTATTCACGGGCGCCCTCTTCAATGGCTCAGGGCCTCCCATTGGGTTTAATTTTGACGCTTTCTACAGTGATGATTCTATTATGGTATAATGTTTCAATATTAAAGGTTAAAATACATCAAGCAATATCTCTTTTCAAATTTCCTGTCCATTGCCGCTGCAGAGGTCTAAGTTTAATGAAGTTGCTTCTTTTGGGGGAAAGCTGATAAAAATGTAAAAACAATGAAAAGAACAACTTCCACAATGATTGTTTTAAAAGAAAAACAACAACATAATTTTATGAGAAATTTGACTTTGCAGTGTTACTCAACACAACATGTATTCATGTGCCCCCTTACATAAATCCCAAGCACAAATTGCACTGCTCATAATAACATTTAAGATATTTTTTAACATGTCTTCTTTATCGAGGCAAACATTTTAATGCATTCATACAACTTCATAGACGCTGTATCTTCTGAAAATTTCATTTATTTACATGTTTTGCTAGTGTATGTTGAAACAACCCAAGCCACAGCTGCCCCACTGTTCCCCCCTGTTCCCTGCACATCACCCTCCACACTGCCCCTACCTGTTACAGGCAAGAGGGCGGACCTGTTCACGGGAGCCCTGTATAACGGGTACGGGCCACCCGATGGCTTCAACTTTGACCAAATGGTGGATGACGACCCTATCATGGTAACCCCTAGCCTCGCTTGCTGCTTCCTTCTATCAAACTTCATTGCACTTTATTAAGACTCTTGTCCATGTGTATTGTTTATTTTTTAGTATATTTAATATCACTCCCTGTGACACTAAAGGTGGTTTTTCCTGTCTTTGTGAATAAAAAATGCTTTTTGAAACAAAAGGCTGAAGTCTTGTATTTAAAAGTAATTTTTTACTTACCATAATTTATACACTAGTTAAATTTCAAAAGTATTGATACAAAATAAAAAAATAGTATTAGTATTATATTGTAAGAGAATGTTAATGGTGCATGAAGCATGACCTGTGTTGCCAGGATGACCCCCGTCTCCATGACTACAATGTGGACACCAAGGTCAACGACTTCCTCAAGGCCGTCAAGGATCAGGTAGGAGAACAGAACATCTTAGAATAGAATAGAATAGAATAGAATAGAATAGAATAGAATAGAATAGAATTAATTCACACTAATACAATAAGATAAAAATGGGAAAAAAAGTTTGCCTTTCATGGACTGGTCACCTAAACTAACCCTGACTGAAAGAAGGTTGATGAAATGAACATAAAATTGTTTGAATATTCCTGGTTTCTTATTAATGTTGATGATTAGCGAATTTATTCTGAATTTAAAAAAGATTCGACTCACAACTTACAACATAAATTTAAAAAAGAAAGAATATAGATTTGTTTAACTTTGGGCTGTGTTATAGAAAATATAAAAAAAAGAAAATATAAAAAAATGGAAATAACTACATTATAATTATGTAATTGAAACAAATGCAGGCGGCTCATTACAAGACGAACCACATCATCATGACGATGGGTTCAGACTTTGAGTACCAGAACGCCCATCACTGGTACAAGAACCTCGACAAACTTATCAAATACACCAACGCCAGGGTGAGTGGTTATCCGTTTCATCATTCATGCCACTATTTTCAAGAACACAGATGTTTATGTCATTCGTTGATCAGTTAAGTGTTAACAAACAATATTAGAAATGAAATAGGTAAATATTGGTAAGCATATTGCTATAAATCATAAGCTGAACTATTAGCAATGATACAACCTTTGTAAAACACTATTTCTTTGCAATTTAAATACTATAAAATCATTTAATATTAAGGGCACAACATTTTGTGGTTTGATGACGATGGACATTTTTATGGACACTTTAATTTGTGAATTTCAATTTATATTAAATATTACTATAATGAATAAACATTTTGTTGGAATCTTAAATTGTGGATTGTACTTCCCACAAAATACACAAAATTAAATGTCCAACGAATAAAAATGATTTCACAGTACATTGACAAATTGTTTATTCCAGCAATCCAATGGGTCCAATGTGAACTTGCTGTACTCCACCCCCTCCTGCTACACGTACCAGCTCAACCGCGCAGCCAAGACGTGGCCAACAAAGAGGGATGACTTCTTCCCCTACGCACACAGGGACCACAGCTTCTGGACTGGCTACTTCACCAGCAGGGCAGCTCTCAAGGGCTTCGTGAGGGAGACCAATGCTTTCCTACAGGTTTGTGATTGACATATTGACAACCCGTTTGTTGGACCTTCTGAAATGACGTTTTGTCTAACAAAAGGCGGGAAATGTCTTAACGGCATAACAAACTATGTCATTTTGGCCAATCAGAAGACTGATTTTTTATCGCTAGTTACGCGTACTTACAATGTTGGACGTAACATGCTTTCCAGCATTTATCCGAGCATCAGACGTCATTTCAAGCATTCTGTCTATATGTTAATTTGGATGTTTTCCATGGGTCTCATAGTCTCCTTAGGTCCCCTTAAGTTGGTAATAAACCTGGTTTAAATTTAAAAAAAAATAATAGTGGGGGGTGTTATTAAGACTTGGAAGGCTGGGAAATTACCTGGCTAGTTTTACCAAAATATACCCCAAACATGTTTAGGTTTATGCTATGATATTGAAATGCAGTATATTAGTACTTCAACATGCATTTCTCTTTACAGTCTACCCTCATGGGGAGACAAATGGTTTCTACACCATGCATCAGGTTCAATGTCCAGCCTTCATCACACAAACCCCATGCAGTCAGTATGTAACAAAACCAACCTCTAGTATGTGTTGTGCTGGCAGGCATGCAAGCAGCTGGATGCGCTGGCCCAGCTGACTGACTACCACAACAGCACCAGCAACATCCAGGTCCTCCGTGAGTAGTTCTTTGTTATCGCTCATGTCAGTGGACAGTTTGATTGGTTAGTTCTGTATACATATAATGAATATGACTGTGAAATCAATTTTAATTCTTTTGACATGTAATTTTGTGTCTTTGTGGATAGGGTAAACCACGAATTAAGATCCCACCAAAATATTTATTTACTATTGCTATATATTGGTAATTATTTAGAATCCATGAACTCAAGTGTCCATCGTCGACAAACCACGAAATTTCATGCTCATGAAATTAAATGATTTCACATTAATAAATGTTTGTTGGTAAGCCAAACCACTAAATCCATAAATTAATGCCCTTCAAAAAAAAAAAAATATAATGGTTTTGCAGTACATTAAATATTGCATTTAGTTTATTTATAAAGCCTACAACTGAAAAAATCAATGTTCTATTCTTGACAAAAATAATGGAACAAGTATCTGAATCTCTGCAATATCATTGCAGGTGAAGCCATGGGTGTGGCCCAGCATCACGACGCTGTCTCGTAAGTCAATAACGGTCCTCGTTTGTTTAGGTCAAATAAGGAATGAATCTTTTTTTTGGTGTGGTTCATGCAGATTTGATGTGCACGCGAGAGCTGGCAAATTTGCCACATCTTACGTGCACGTCCAATCTGCATGAACCGCACCAAAATAAGAATCATTACTTATATTTACATTTTGTCGTCATTTTCGCGCAACAGATACGACCGATTCATTAAAAATGAACGTTGTTTTTTCCTTCAGAAAAAAATAAGCAAATGTAAATATATAATAATGTTTTCTTAGAAACTAAAACCTATTATATCTATATTTACTGTATTATGTTAAATGTTATCATTAAACTAATGCTGTAAAATGTTGATAACGGTCTAAAAATTAAGTTTTATTTTGTTATTTTTTGCCTTTAATTTTCCCACATTGAAATATTGAAATATGTATACTAAAAATTAAAAGTTTGTAAACAATAAGCTTGATTGCCAAATGTATTTGTTTCAGAGGTACAGAGAAGCAGCAGGTTGCCTATGACTACGCCATGAGGCTGGCCGAGGGGCGCAACGAGTGTCAGGTACAGTCCCCACAAATTCTGATTTGTTTGTGTAATGAAACCTGTAAAATAAAAATCTCTGAATTTTGCAATTATTAATGTTGGCCAAAAGTATTGCATGCCCTGTGTATGTGATATAACCCCTACTTGTAAGTAAAGTTTAATAGGGTATTGTGAAGTCATTCTGTCTGTCATTAAGCATTGTTCGGTCGGCCGTGTATGGTTTGTCCCCCCCAAAATGTTATCTACACGATCGGGTCTTAGACTCTTAGTGTAGATATGCATGACACAAATTTAAAGCCTTGTGATCAACATATTTCAGAGCCATGTGCCCTTAAACTTTGTGTCAAAGTGATAGCAAAGGATACCAATACTCACATTCTATGACAAAACTCTAGTTTCAGTCAGCATCTTTTTTTTTACCAAATAAATAATTGAGTTTTTTTATTTGTACTTCTATTTACTTTTATTTGGTACTTTTATAGAGGTCATCAAGTTGACACAAGCTGAGCTTTTTTAAATGATGAATCATTCCTTTATCAAGCTTTGATCACAATGTATTACTACTGAAGCTTTTTGGGAAAGATTGTGTTTGTTGTAGAAAGTGATGAATGATGCAATGGGCAGGCTGGTACCCAAGGGCTCGGAGGGCTTCCCCGGTCTCGCCTGGTGTGACCTTCTTAACATCTCAGCATGTAGTCTCACCGAGGGAAACAAACAGGTATAATTAACCTCCTGTTATGATTGTATGTGTGAAAATGATGGAAAAAGTGTTGCCATAGCTTTTCAATATGTAAGTCATGAAACTAAGAAAACTTTCTCATTTTTCATTTAGCAAACCTCGTAATGAAGAATGCAATGTAAGACAATACTGACCAAGGGATACAAATGTATATTACAGTTTAAGTGCATTAAATATAATAATGAAAAGTTTGTTTCACTTTGCTGTAAGTTTTTTTCTGGACAAAGCTTCATCAAATCAACTGTGTCAACATATGCAAACAATGACATATCTCTATCCTGTATTACTGTATCAGGAAATTAAATTCATGGATTGTCCCATCAACCAAAACTGACCAAAAACACTTTTTACATACAAGTGTGTTGTCTATAAATCAGTAGTTTCAACTGTATCATGCTTGTGTTGCCAGTTTGTTATGACGGTGTACAACCCCGTGGGGCGGACAGTTTCCCGCTGGGTTCGACTCCCGGTGATCGGGTCAGGGTACCTGGTGACGGGACCCGCAGGACAGACCCTGGAAACTCAGGTACGCTGGAAACACAGAATCTTTTAGTGTGGTACGATTTCTACACAAATAGATTTATTGATTAACATGTATGCCAGAAATGTTAGTTTGTGATGGCATATAAAAAAATTATTTACAAACTATACCAATGTGAAGGTCTACGAGAAGAAAGGATATATTATGATTCTATTTTTAAATTTGTGATCCCTCAAGAAAACCATGAACATTTTAATATCACTGTAGCTTTGTATCTGCTGCTTGTTGGTTGGATTGTTTTATTTTGAAAATCAATTCTTGATTATTACTTTTATAAGAAATTTTAAAACTGTTATTTTTCCACCATAGTTGGTGCCAGTGACAAAGCGGACCCAGTCCATTCCTGAGAGGAAGGGTTACCTAGCAACCAATGAGCTGGTGTTCCAAGTACAGATTCCTGCCCTGGGATTCAGCTCCTACTTTATACGGATGACACAAGGTATATTGTAGCTTAAAACATCAGAAAACTGCCTTTAGATATTGTCTTGCATTTAAGGAACTTGCATTATTATGAGTTGAACATATTAGTAAAATTAAGACATTTTTGTTTTCTTTCTTTATTTGAAGTGACAATAAAGAAATAAATGTTGATTGTTTTAGGCAAGAAGAAATTGAAAGTATCAGAAAACATGAAAGCCTTTGTTGGAGAGCCGTTTGTTATGACAAACCAGGTAAGTTAAGCAAAAAGCTTTAAGCTGAGTTTTTAATTATAGACTTAAGTTGACAGTATCATGTTTTAGTTCTCCATCACATAATGGCCGACAGTAAACATAGACAGCTGACAGAAACATGCAGAATCACAACTAAAACAACAAAAGTTTACCCAGGCACAACAAACAAACATAATATGCAACAAAATTCCGCTTATAAGGAACCTGCTTATAAAGAACTTATGGTTATAAGGAACTGATTTTCATTCCCCAATCTTTACCAAGGAACTAGTACATTTATAAGAAACTTCAGTTATAAGGAACAGATTTTCATGGGCTCGATGAGTTCCTTATTATAAAAGGGGATTTTACTGTAACTACAGTCACACCTGTGTTAAGCAGCTACCAAAAGGAAGCACAAAAAGTGGCTGCTTAGCAGAGGTGAATATCAGAACAAAAATAAAGTTTGGGAACATTCTGTTCGGCTGCTTAAGACAGGTTGGCTGCTTAATAGAGGTGACCGCTAACTCAGGTATGACTGTATAATTTATATTTCAGCACATGTCCGTGAGGTTTGATGGTCAGGGTGTGATGGAGTCAATCACCGATGCGCAGTCAGGGGAGGTAATGAGCGTGAAGAACGACATCGTCTTCTATCAGGGCATGGCGGGAAACTGCAGCAAGGGAGAGTTCCAGCCGTCTGGGGCATATATCTTCAGGTCAAATGGAACCAGTCCAAAACCATGGGGCCAGCCTGCTAAAGTCATGTCCATACTGGTAAAGATATTGAACACAATGCGGCCTTTATGGTGTTTGTACATGACTATGTGTTTGTATAGTTTTTTTTTGCTTTTTATACTTTAAGTTCTGTGCTAATTCCTTTATGTATCATAGTATAATGGTAGAAAATGAGAAAAATTGGGAAATAGCAGCCATGCTTTTATTGAAGCTGTTCACCAATGGCAATGCAAGATGCCACACCATGGTAAACATAGGTGGAACTCTTTCCAAGACATACAACAAGTGTTTCAAGAGGACCAGATATTGATTGTGTTGTTTAATTCTACTCTATATAATTACACATATTTCAGGGTGAGCTGGTGACGGAGGTGCACACGGAGTTCAGTCCCTGGGTGACGCAGGTGACGCGACAGTACAGGGACGAGCCGTATCTGGAGCTGGAGTGGACCGTCGGACCCATTCCCATCACGTACATACGGCTGCATGCTGTGAAATCATTTTTAATCGTTGGACATTTACTTTTTGTATATTTTGTGGGTAGGACAATCCACAAATTTAAGATCCCAACAAAATATTGATTTGATTTAATAGTTGTGTTTAATTTACAAATCTGTTCATTCAGGTGTCCACAAACATGTCCATCATCATCAAACCACGAAATTTCGTGCCCTTGAAATAAAATGATTTCGCAGTATTACATTACATTCAATATAAGCAGATTTATCTAGGACTTGATAAGTTAGTTTGTCAGGCATATCTTATTGACTTGAGTGTAGGTCCTATGCTATGCATTTTCAGAAATAATTTTTTTAATAAGCATTACTACTTGACTGTTTTGCTATAAACATGAATAAAAAGACATTGTCTCGTCATAAGTTGTTCTTTTGTACACTCTAGTATCTTGCACTAGATGCTTGCAATAACTATGTCCACTCATTACTGCTTATGCTAAGGTCTTCAAAGCCTTATAGAAAAACATGTAAGATGTAGGTTATCTGACCGAATCAGGGTTTATCTAACCATCTAATTTACTAAAGATTATTTTCCAGGGACAACCAGGGCAAGGAGGTAGTTGTGAGATTCGACACGGACCTGAACAGTGGAGCGACATTCTACACTGACGCCAATGGTCGGGAGGTCCTACAGAGAGTGTGAGTAGAATCCAGGGAACAAACAAGTTACGGTGAGGTTGGGTTCAATCCTTGAATGGAGTCGATGTAAGAAACAACACTGTAAAATCAAAAAGATAACAAGTTCCGGTAAGGTTTTGCTTGTCCTGCTCTCTCTGAAAATATGAGGGTGAATTAATCATTACAACTAATAGTTAACGGATCATAAAAATATTTCAATAATGGTACACAACCCTGTCTATGATTTTCAAATTCCTCAGTTTCTAGCTGCCTATAGTTCCAACTTAAGTTTGAACCTCTTTCACCCTCGATATTTTAGGCGTGATCACCGTGACACCTGGGTGTTGAAGCAGACGGAGCCAGTTGCCGGCAACTACTACCCCGTCAACAGCAGGATCTATCTCAAGGTATACAGGCTGACTTACAGTCGCTTTTGTGCGAACAACTTTACTTTAAATGATTAGATGAGGATTTCTTGGAACCAGTAATTAATATTTAACTATGTTTTTCACATTTTCATTAATGAAACAATATAATATATTTCTGCATTCTTTAATAGTTTCCTTGAGTCATGAAGCTTTCTAATTTAATTTTGTCAATTGAATCATGACTGAGAGCTTTAGCAGATATCAACATGAAACTTCAATGGCAGACAGATGCCATTGGTTGGGGATTTTTTCACAAGAACTACAACTTTACATCTTATCATGTTTAAGTTATTGACCCTTGTAGTTTTTTTAATTAAATCCTGTATTAAGGTATCCGGTTTGGCACTTTTTACATGCTTTTACAAAGCTCTAGTTTGTTTTAAGTAGGATTTTAAAACTATGCTATTATGATTTAAGACAATGGGAAAATTCATCTGTCTATATGTTTAAAAGATTTAACATGTATTTCCATACCATTTGTGACAAACTGTATTCTGCACGTTTTTCCTACCTCCCCAGGAGGAGAGCAGTGGGAGGCAGTTTACCGTGATGACAGACCGTTCACAGGGAGGCGCCAGTCTGAAGAGTGGACAGCTCGAGATCATGGTATGTAACGTAAAGAATACATGATTTTGTATTGTACTATATGTAGGTTTAAAATGAAACAACTTTGTCAATACATAAATTTGTTAGTTGATATTTTATAAGCATTTTTATTTTTTATTTACATGTACTAGGCAAATATTAACTTCTTTAGCCAATGTGACTAAAATTAATGCTTTGACTCCTGTCAATCCATGTTTGCTGTAATGCCATTGTGTGCCCAGGTTCACCGCCGTCTGCTGTACGATGACTGCCTGGGGGTGGGGGAACCCATGAATGAGACCGGCTCCGACAAGCAGGGGCTTATTATTAGAGGTAGGCAGGGCTAGAATGTAGCGCAGCGGTGGCCTTGTGGTAGGTGGGGCAGCATTGTTTGGTCATTTGATAAAAATTTACACTAGTATATGTTAAGCTGATAAGGAAAAAACATGCTATGAGGAAGAATAGCTTGCTTGGATTTTCAAAAGCAAAGTTATACAATCAGTGATCCCAGTGGGTACTAAAGATTGTAACTAGACTGTAATGTGAAATCAACCATATTTTTAGGTAAGATGTTTATCCATGTGGGAAACTCGACAGAGTCCGCACGTTTCCACCGAGACTTCGGGCTGCGTCAGTACTTGGCCCCGATCCCGGCCTTCACCGTTACGGACATGAAGTTCCCGGACTACTCCAAGTACTACAAGACCACGGTGGGTCCTGTGGGGGTATCGCTGATAATTCCCCCCCCCCCCCCCCCCCCCCCCCACACAGCTGGTT
>Ga0224511_10004091_pt1 | contig 10872 bp, 4 predicted proteins | sample SF_May12_sed_USG_2_FD_169988 | JGI IMG/M metagenome (GOLD analysis project Ga0224511, IMG submission 169988) | Sediment microbial communities from San Francisco Bay, California, United States - SF_May12_sed_USGS_8_1 | ecosystem: Environmental > Aquatic > Marine > Sediment | place: USA... | reverse complement strand
TAAAGTCACCAGAGCACGGTTTGGGCATTAACATGGGAACAAATCTTAACTATCCCTAAAAGTCTAAATAACTGCGTAATAGAGCATAAACAATAGGTTCCACATGCTAGTTTTGAAGGAAAATGTGCACAAACCAGAACATTTCCAATATACCATTCATTACGAGGGGAAATCATTTTCGTGTCCACGGACACAAAAAGGATTTACCTCACATAACATGCATTTTGCATGTTTTTAAATATGTAGTCAATTTTTTTAGTGTCAGCCAATTTACATCACATTTTTTTACTCAGACTCATACCTAAATCATATTTTAAGATAAGTATTTTTCAACCCAATTTTCTGTGCTCTAGCTCCTTTAATTCATGTGTAAATACTACTTCGGTGGAACGGACATTCAAGTTTTTGCCAAATAAATGTTAGTCTTGCCTTACTGTTTCATCATTGTGTTATTCACTTATTACTTAACAACAAACATATAATGAGCATATGATTCCAAAGGTAAATGAAAACAACCGGATCGACATTAAAGAAGCAATAACTGCAGTAGTGGAGATTGAATCCATGATGGAAGTCAGATGTCCACTTCCTTTAAGACAGACACGGCAAATCGCTGGTGATAGGTCAACCGATGAATATATAGCGAGTGGGTATTATGTGTCAGTGAGTAATGATGGTGTAACCTACAGCGACGAAGACGTTCTTATTGTTTTAGATCCGACTTGCGTCAACTGTTCGGTGGATGGATCTACAACAACATGTGTGGTCCAAGTATGTTCTGTGTAACATGTGTATTATTATAGGTGTATAAATCAAGTTAAACATTACCGAACATACCTCAGTTAAAATCATAAACGCACTCTGAATAGGTCGATGATTTATGAGCTGCCTTTGTGTTGCAGCCTGGCTTTTGTGTTTACGAGGGTCTGTGTTACCTACCAGGAGATACTCAAACATGCTATAGGTGTCAAATAGACGTTAACGGGCAGACTGTTTGGGACATACACCCTGGTAGGTATTTTTTACACAGTCAATTTAAGCAAATACGTTATCCTCCGAGTAACTGATTTAGTAAATAGTTGATTTATTTATATTTTATGTTCGCTGTTAAACAGTATTTCTCGAATTCATTGGCAATAATATACTTTTTTATTGTATGTCATATATATTTAATACACATCTGGGTTGGTAATTTTAGTGGGTTAATTTTAGATTAAGTACTGAATGTGATTACCTTTCTTTCCTTTGACCTATGTAGGACATGTGTCAGCTACTGCCGAGCGTATTCACAATGCTCGGCGCAAAAATGAAAATTCAAAATTGAACACACGATTGTTTAAAAGAAGTGTTATTTGTATTTATTATTATGTATGGACCCCTAGGATCAAAAAGAGAGTTTAAGAGTTAATTGATGTTTATGTGTTTTAAATGGTTTAAGAAAGTCCTGGTTGGTCTTTTTTATGGCAAGGTTCCAACGCTGGAATTTTATGCCAAAACTATTATTCGTGTCCCTAACACAAGCGTATACATCACCATATATTTTAAAAAAAAAAACTATTTTCAAAATATGCGTGACACAATGCTTACATCCTGTACAGTTTCATTATTGTAAGTTGTTGCACGGTGCATTAATGAGGAATTTAAGGTGTTAAGTTACTTTTGAATGTTGTTTTTGATGTTTGCCTGTCATATTTGTGACGGACGGATATAATGTGGGACAGAAATGGTTAACTTGTCGTGGTGACTTGACCTATTGGATTTTCTTTATGGGTGTCTGTATACTAATAAACCTTGGTTGGGTCTTTGTCTCAATGGTGTCAATATTTTAGTATCCTTACTAAGTTAAGAACAAATTGTAATGTAAAGCAGAAACATTTTGGAACGGAAAATAATACCAAAATAAAATGGACTACAACAACAAATTTCCAACTTCCATTGACGATCCACTATTTTTAAAACCTTTTATAAAAATAAGTATTGAGTATTTGAGGTAGCCCAAGAGTGGGTAAATTTTGCATATTTTTTGCATTACGTTCTATTAAAGAAAACTGTCTGAACAAGCTGTCATTACTTTTAAAGTACACAATGTCATACACCATCGGAATCAATGCAATATGGACACTAAACATACATGTATGGTATTCGTAATTTTTAAAGAGATCTATACATTCTTTTCTCTCCTGCTACATTTACACTATATCAGAGATATTATATTTCGGGGCGAAAGAAAAAGTGGTGTATTTTGGATGAAAATTGCTTCCAGTTGGACTATTTAATTAAGCAGGCTCTGTAATTTACCTTTACATATTTCATTGAATAAGGGCAAAACAAATTTAATAAGGTCCTCATCATCCCTGTGAGGTAGACCTTTTTTATGAAGGTAGGCTGGACGGTCAATGTGTTTGGTTTGGCATTGTGAACACGCTCTGCCGAGAGTGTGTTTATGTGTTACTGAGCACAATCAGGTGTGCTTAGCAATGTTAAAAAAATATTTAAGTTTGACAATCCGCCATCATATGACACTATATGTGCTGCCTTAATAACAGTCAAACTTCCTCCAACATAAAACAATTTTTATCTACTGGGTTAGACTGTGCGGATCACGAAAAACACGACAGAGACACAACATATTTCCAGTGGTGGATGATAGTCGCTCCAATCGGGGCCCTGGCTGTTGTTGTTGTTGTCATTGTGATCTGCTGCTACATATGCAAACCGTCAGTACTGTTCATACTTTAAACATAATCATGTATACATATATGGACATTATTTTATTTGGTTACTGGATTAAAAATATAATTATATAAATACAATAAATTAGTATAGCCTTACATAGTAAATTAATTATCTACAAGCATAGTAAATACAATGCCCTATGTTTATCACGTTGCAATGGTTTACTTGTATTATAAAATATGTCATACAAATTGCTTTTTGCAGGTCACAGAAATATGTTGTTAAATAGATGTGAACAATCACCCTATGAACTGACTGACAACACCTCCATAAGGTTTCCAGATGGATATGATCATGTCTACTCGACCTCAAATACCGAGTGTACCACTTGTCTATCGTCTCACAAGACTGTTCTGGAAACGACAACCAGAATAAGAGGCTTTAAAGTAAACTAAGATGTACAAAAAAACATGTGTATAACATGCACGACTTTGATTAATTATCGTTAATTGGCGATCATGTACACTTATTTGTAGAGAACTTGTAGACGGACACAATATTCAAGATAATTAACCTAACACATATTTATTTTTAACTCACAATAAATTAATACATGTTGTAATTTTCAGAAGAAGTGAGAAAGCATTATCTGTATCGTAGTGTGCGTGATATGATTTATTGTGTGTCTGGCATAAAGATCTTTAACAATCTTGACAAAGTGCATTGCTTAATAAACAAGTATGCAACCAAAATTAACATAATAGTTTATGCTTTTTACAGTACACTACATAATTTTATAACGAAACATAACAATTTGATTATGTATTAAGGGGGAGATGCAAGGTGAAATAGCCAAACGTAATACAACATAGTCGTTTTTCATGTTCAAAAACTAGTTATTATATTGTAGTAAATTAAGTGAAATATTGTAATGTTACCACAAAAGTATCATTCTTAGAAATAAAAGGTAACAACAATTTGTAATTAGTCATTATTTAGCCAAAACAATAATTATACGCGGGTCAGCATAACTATAAGTTTACTCATAGCACACCTTTCTCACTTAGCCCTATTTAACTTAATGCATTAACGGAGGTCATCTTTAAGTTTCGTAGGTAAAACATCAATAGTTTGTTACTCTAAGATGACCTCCGTTAATGCATGAAGTTAAATACGGTTAAGTGTGAAAGGTGTGCTCTTAATATTTTTAGAGTTCTGCTGGCCCGTGTAAAAATATTCTTTTGGCTAATTAATGACTAATTATGAATTGTTGTTATGTTTTATTTTTGAGGTAACATAACAATATTTCACTTCTTTTGTTTCAATATGATAGCTAGTTTTTGAACATGGCAAATGACTATTTTGGGCTGCTTTTGGCTATTTGGCATTGCCTCTCCCTCTTAAAGATGCTATGCCTGTATCTTATAGGTCAGACGTGTTAACATCTTACATTTTAACCATATTTAAGCAGTAAAACCTACTCCGGTAAATATGCAAATTCGGCTTTGTTTTTAACGTTTCGACCTATTGCGTCGAAACAGTTAAATAGCCTGACTGCCATCGTTACTCTCAATTGACTCGTTGGTGCAGAGGTAACGCATGCGCTTTGGATGCAAGAGGTCCCGGGTTTAATTCCCGGGTCCGGCAAGGTTTTTTATGTTTGATTTTCTGTTTTGTTGTTGTGTCTGTTTCATTTTTGTCCAAATCACATAGATTTAGGTATAAGCAGTGTGGCCAAATTTTGGTAATACATGTACATACAGAATTCCGCATGTTTTTATATTTGTTTCAAAATGTTATTTTTAAATAAATTAATCGCGAAATAACAACCTCAGTATTTTTATTTATTGACACGTCATGATTTGATATTGGTTGGTGCATTTTCTGGACTGTCATAACTTATATTTTCTGGGGGGTGTTTTGCAAAACATATTGAGATGGTCAGAATGCTGGTTTTTTAATTGTACAGTAGCCTCACAATATAAAAGTTTTAACCGTCCATGTGGCAAAGTAGTCAACGTGTTTAAGTGTAGTCCCAGGCTTAAGGGCAACGGATTTGTTTAAGTTCTACACACCTACACACCAACTGTGTAAACATGACATATATAGTTAAGTGGTGTTTAATATGTAGTTTGTTTTTCACAACGAAGCGACGTCGTGCTTGTAAGTTACCAACACAAATCGGGTCACATTGCGGTGGTCAGTTAACAAAGTCAACACGCTTCCCCATGACTAAGAAATAAGCAAGTCCGACTTCAGGGTAACAAGTTAGAGATCGCATACCCATATCAGTTACTTACATCCTTCTCAAATTACTGGCAGACAAGCCGTTCCAAAGTCGGTCGTACATGACTACATATAGAGTGCTTGCGCACTTAATTCGTTAAATGTCGTTAACGATGTGCACGTTTAGGGGAGGGCGTGTTTTTAAATGCAAAAAAAAAATTCAGAAAAATACTTTTTACCTTAATATCATATGACACTTCAAGCAAATTACGCTGGCTTATCGTCTGGAGATTGATTTGTTGAGGCTTTGGATGTACCCTGCCGGTGCATGACTGCCAACATAACTATAGGCGGTCAAAAGTTCGTCGGCTGTTTTTATGTTGTGAGCACTAGCCTGCATCTTTTTTCAATACAGCCACATATTTTCATTAATGTTCAAGTCTGGCGACTGGGCAGTCCTACTTATTGTCTTTAAGCTATTAATGGTCATGTATCTTTGTACCACATGTGCGCGATGGACGGGGGCATTGTCATCTTAAAATACAGTCATTGGAAGGAGATTGCTGGCCAAAAATATTATTCGAGAACCTAAATTGTATACATTATATTTCTCCGCATTTCCATTAACTTTCGCTATTGTAAAGACGCCATTTATAATACCAACTTATACACCCCCATACCATAACTTTTACTGCACATCATTCTTCTCATAAACAACCTTTTGATAACCAGAAAACTTAAGTCTCCATCTCACAGTCCTTTTAAATTACCTGTCATCTGCGTACATCGCGGTAAAATTCAAAATCGTATTTCAAATTTAGTTTTAACAGTAGGTGCAGCATGTTTACATTTATCTAAATGCATTTTCTGCGCCGGGTGGGACCGGTGAGAACTGAATCACTTGAACCCGCCAGGAAATGCTGGAAAAAATTATGATATGGCTTAGACTAAAATAATTATTAACACACCAAACATCTTCATAATCGCATAAAATTTATGTAGATCAGGTTTAAATAAAGGTAAGGCGGGTGTGGCGACCATCGTAAAGTTAGTGTAGTTTGTTTATATAAACAATGAAAGATCTTCTTACTCCTTTAACTGCTAAAACAGGTTTAAAACTCAAAACTTTCAAGACAGCGAAATGACACATTAACCACAACACCAAACTTTGAGCATGCGAATTGATGAGGTATCATGTTTTCAACATTGAGGTATGTTTAAGGGCGACCGCACTGCCAACTAATAATAACGTGCAAGGTCACCTGACCGTAAATTGTTGTACTCATTTTACCGTAAAATAGCACACACGCTAGACGCCATTCTTTCCTTATTCACAAGTTATTTACACGCTCGTCTTACTATGACAAATCTTTCGTCGTCCACCATTGGCAAGTTATCACAATTTTATGGTGTTCAGGCGTGTACTAAGTGGTCGCTGTAACACGCATTTCGTGCATAAGACACGCGCTAGTCATGCGTTTGCCATACGTTAATTACACGTAAGTTAATCTCATTCTAGAACGTTCAAAAATTAAACGAGTGCACGTTTAAAGAACGTTGACCAGAACGTCATGGTTTTCAATTTAAGCAAACTATCTGAAAACCAAAATGCTGTATTGTCGCTGTCATTTTCTAAATAGGGTCGGGTTACCTTAGACACACGTTTTTACGACTATAGTTGCTTTTTCTTATCTAACATGTTTAGAAGTGTATGAAAAAAACTATTAAAACAGTTTGTTGAAGTAACCGGCACAGTGCGTGACAAAAAAACTGAATAAAAACGTGATTGGTTATTTGTCTTAATAAAACATTCATACATGAATGCATATTTGATGTCTGCGTACAAACCTACATTTTTTTAGTATGCCACCCCTTTGCGTACTCGCATAAAAACGTGATTGGTTATTTGTCTTGATAAAACATTCATACATTAATGCATATTTGATGTCTGCGTACAATATAAATGGAAGAGATGTACAAAGAAAAAATGTTGTAAACAATGTGGACAAGTCACGTTTATAGGCCAACATGAGGTTTAGTAAAAACATATTTTTAATTTAACTAAAACTATCCGCTTTATCGGTAAAATGTATGCACACTTCGTCGTCAGAGTATAGACAGAGAGCTTTTACAATGTAAGGCGAGATAAATGTTTTTTCCATAAATTTACTCAAACAAAAGCTGTTTCCCCTTTACAATCGTTATCGGATATGTCACGTGACCGATTATCAGCTGACGTGGGGCGGAAATACACAGCTCTAGATATATGACTGAATTTCTGAAATTAAAATATTCACAAAGCATTTTACATTCATGGAATACAGCAGTTAAGTAAAGGCATGTGCACAAATGTCTTGGCTGTTCTGTTTAATTTGTTAATAGCTTAGATTAAACAATACTCGTGGCATTTGCATTTTATTCAATAAATTAATTTTCGATTTTAATCCTTATTCTTTTATATACATGTATGTGACATTTCTATATTTGCCACATTCATTGCAGTAATATAAATCTTGAAATGATTCTTTAACATACTAATAAGGCTGCTCTTAGGCTTAAAATTTAATCTGTAAATATAGAGTAGTAAAAGGACACAGATGAATGAATAATTACAAGTGATCCTCTGTACGTATAATAGATTTACAGTAATCGAAAATTCAAAGTGACAGATCTATAACATTTCATTCACTAACATTAAAGTTGTTTCTTTCTATAGACATTATATTGACCATACAAGCAATCAGTGAGACGATCTTTTTGTATTCTATCCAGCATTTAAAATGCTCGCTGATACGTTCTTGTTTACATAAGACGGATGGATAAACCATATCAATAAAATTATATTTTTATCGTTTTTGAAAAATATTACTCTGTTAGGCTTAAAGGAGGGCACGTAAGGTTAGCAATAACGTTACGCTGAACAGTACCAACGCATTTATAACAGTATTTTGAACTTTATGAGGGTGAAACCCCTTTTAGACACGTACCCAATACGCAAAGGATGTTTTTAATGTACCCAGTACGCAAAAGAACGGTAAACAGGATGCAAAAAATCCTATCTTTTAGTACGAATGCTTCAAATTTGGCATTAAAGTGTGCATTTTGGAACAGGACACCAGACATATTTACTAATATTAAGTCAAATAACTCTTTAATTTGGCGCAAGCATGCTTTGCCAGCTATTTTAAATTTAAGCTTACGTTTGACTCATTAAGTTATGTTGGGCTGAAAATCAACCGTTTAATAATAAACATGGGATTCGAACCAGAGACCTTAGGTACCGCAAGCCAATGCGTTAACCTCTCAGTCACCGAAGGAAATGATATGAACTGATACACGTAGCTATACAAGCTATCGAAACGTTTCAACCTGATGTATAGAACCATAAACAAAAAGTTAAATTTGCAGGCCACACATTTTTAACAATGAAACTGATGGAAGAAATTATCTGCTAATGTTTTAACATAAATGCATATTTTAAGGCAGTTTCTCATATTTACAAAATTAGGATATTTTGCCTAATTATGGTTAAAGGAGGATGTAAACAAATCTAGTCGCTGATCGCAAGCATAGCATAATTAATAAATATTTTTATCAAGTTTCAGATATTATTGCTGCTAAAAGTAATGTTTTAGTTCTTGCATTTAAACATAATTGCCATACAGAGCACAAACTATATACGTGGTCAGTATTATTTAAAGTAAGTATTATTACAAGAACGAATTATGAGTGTTATACACTAACTTACAGAAAGACTAATTTGGAGCTTTGTTATAATTGTCACAAGTATCAAGATTAATTATGTTTCCACCAGTTCGTCATCTTGCTGTCACGAACGAAGTAGAAGGACGAAAACTTGACGCAAGCGATGTCGGGTCCGCTCCGACGATGATCTGTAATACATGTCCTGGTGTCAAAGCGACCGCGTTCTGTGTTGACTGCCACGAGTACCTTTGTACTGACTGTACAGGCTACCATCAGAGGCTGAAGTTGAGCGAGAGTCATACTCTCCTAACGGGTGACGAGTTTCCGTCTGTAAGTCCGCCACAACGTCAAGACGACCCGACGGAATCTATCAGGAAATGCCCCGATCATCCAAATGAGGAGATAAAGATTTATTGCCAGGGGCACAGTGCACTTTGTTGTGCTGCTTGTAGCGTTATGGGTCATAAAAAGTGTACTAAAACGTACATACCTGACATCGCTGACGACTTCAGGAATGGGCCTTAGTTAGGAAAACTGAACACAGATATACACGGTTCCGATCAGCTGATTGTGGATAGTCTACATGAAATTGAAAAGTGTGTAAAAGCAGTGGACATTTTGAAAGCTAGTGAGATTGATAAGCTTAAGAAATACAGGGCAAAGATAATTGAATATCTGGACAGAAGAGAGAAAGAGTTACAAGCCGAGATGCAACACATTCACGACCAGGACGTCGCTCTCTTACACGAGCTACAGACCCAATTGAAGACCCGCCGGTCAGAACTGAAGGAGATGACTACAAAACTGAAATCGCACGAGAAGGACTCGAGTGAACTATTTATCGCCGCCAAGAGAGTCTGTAGCCAGCTGAATCAGCTGCAGTCTTCTCTACAGGAAACCAGGGGGAAGATCGGATACAGACAATAATCGCTGCAGCTGGATACTAATTTGAAGAACATTTTACAAGACGAGGCCGGGTTTGCTTTTGTCGAAATGATAAATGGTAAGGTGTTAGTTGTTGTGATTATCATCATGAAGGATAATAAACAAAGGTTTAGAGAGTAGGATTCGTTTCATAGCTTAAAGCACATGCGTTTGTAAAGACAGTGTTTCTACATTAACCATATTTCAAATATTCAGAACTATGCTGCATAGCAAATATACTATATTTATCATTTACATTTTTGAACGCATTGAACGTCCTTTAAATATACTGCGGACCTGCTATTGTGTATTCTTAACATGAATTAGGAACATCTCATATTAGACAAACAAACAATCATTGCCAATATACATTGTACATTAAAAATCGTATTATGATTCCCCTTCTCTTGAATAATATTAAATTAGTTAAGTCAGTAAGAAGTATAACATATGTATACATGTATGTTTTGTTAAGCTCTTTAACCGACAGTTCAGATCATTATGTTTTATAATACAATATAAACCTATTAAAGATAACACTTTTTTGAATTGCTAACGTTGCATTTATCTGTTCACCAAATTCTTTACATGGCGTGTAGTCGATCATATACAACAGTTAATTAAACAATCAGGAAGAACGCATAACACAATGATGCTGATTAAGTCCTGCTTGTATCAAGGGAACCTTCAATTTTCATTACAGAATTGTCGGCAGCCAAACTGAAACAACAGCCAAGCATTCAGTTGGACAAGCAGAAGATTAACGATATGGTCCTAGTTTCTCCGACCAAAATACTTCTGTCTATTTTTGAAGACAAAAATATGGTACTTGTTGACAGTGAATTACACAAGATGCTGTCTGAGATCGTGCTACAAGACAATCCACGGTTCATATGCATGACTAGCGCTCATCTAGCTGCTACAACATTAGTGAATAAACAGATTCAGTTCATAAAGGTCAATGGTTCTTCACTTGAGGCAGAAACGACAGTGAATGTGGATGTTGACGTGATAGGAATCGCAGCTTATCAGAACAACATCGTGGTGTCCCATGGCTCTCCTCTTGGTGTGAAGATTATTTCCAAAGACGGCGCAGTGATTCACAAGATGGACAACATCACGGCAGGAAGAGAACTGTTCGAGAATCCTCGATGGATCGCCACAACCTCCATCTACGTTACGGATTGGGGAAGGAACGAGATCACCAGGCTTGACTCCAATCTGACTATCTTACAGACGTTATCTTGTGACATGCTAAATGCTCCTCATGGCATATGCCTGTGTGGCGGCTGGAAAAAGTCGCCCCGTACTACATCATTGTGTAGTCATATTTCTCTGGTC
>Ga0224511_10004090_pt1 | contig 10873 bp, 7 predicted proteins | sample SF_May12_sed_USG_2_FD_169988 | JGI IMG/M metagenome (GOLD analysis project Ga0224511, IMG submission 169988) | Sediment microbial communities from San Francisco Bay, California, United States - SF_May12_sed_USGS_8_1 | ecosystem: Environmental > Aquatic > Marine > Sediment | place: USA... | reverse complement strand
CACCAATTAATGTAATATTCTCCAATCTCAAACCAAAAGGAAGATTAGTCCCCATTAATTTTGAAGATGAAAGTATAGAAGAATACGGTGTAAACAAAGTCGAAGATTTTAATTGGCATCAAATGCTGGATTTGTATGCATGTACTGGATGTGGACGATGTCAAGAACTATGCCCTGCATTTTTAAACGATCAACCTCTTTCCCCACGTGCATTAATTTTAAATTTAAGAGAAAATCTATTAGAAAAAGCAACTGTATGGAAAAATGATCCAGAAGGTAACGTTGAGAAAGATTTTATTGGTGGGGTAGTTCCAAAAGAAACATTATGGGCTTGTACTACCTGTGGAGCATGTCAAGATGCCTGTCCAGTATATATTGAACACATCGATAAAATAGTTGATATGAGAAGATCACTGGTTATGATGGAAAGTGAATTCCCAGATGGTTTAGATAATGTATTCAACAATATTGAAACAAACTATAATCCTTGGGGTATTGGTAAATCAGATAGAGACTTATGGGCTGCAGAATTAGATATTAAAAGAATGAAAGAGCATCCTGATACCGATGTATTATTTTGGGTTGGTTGTGCGGGATCTTTTGATGATCGAGCGAAAAAAGTATCCACTTCAATGGTAAAAATATTCAGATCAGCAAACATTGATTTTGCAATTCTAGGAAAAGAAGAAAAATGTACGGGAGATCCTGTAAGAAGAATTGGAAATGAATACTTAGCTCAAGATCTAATGACTCAAAATGTAGAACTCCTCAATTCATACAATTTCAAAGAAGTGGTTACTTTTTGCCCACATTGTTTTAACAATTTACAAAATGAATTACCAGATTTTGGGGGTCATTATCGAGTTATACATGCTGTCGATTATGTAGCTCAACTCTTAAGAGAAAGTAAATTGAAACTAAATACTGCAGATCCGTTAAATATCACCTATCACGACAGTTGCTATTTAGGACGTCATAACGAGATTTACGATTCACCAAGACAAATTCTATCACAATTCAGTGGAGTAACCTTTGTAGAAATGGAAATGAACAAAGATAAGGGTCTTTGTTGTGGAGCAGGAGGTGGAAGAAACTGGTTTGAACTCAAAGGTGGCAGTGATATTAATAAACACAGAGTAAAGATGGCTGAAAACACAGGAATGGAAAAAATCGGTGTTTCGTGTCCATTCTGTACCATCATGCTTGAAGATGGTGTTAAAAACATGAATTCACAATTAGAAGTTATTGACCTCATGGAAATTGTATCCTCTCGTTTAGATTAATTCGATTTATTAATTTGAAGTAAGAAATAAAGATTAAATATTATAAACGAAATAATTTGAAAAATTACTATTCAATATCAAATACATTTGAAATTTTTAACTTAATTACTTGTCGAGGATTTAAATCAATTAATCCCTTGGATTCAAGTAGTAATAAAAATTGTTTATCTATATCATGAATACACATATCAATGAGATCCTTAAGTTTGATGTCAGGAAATAGATCTATGACATAATTCATATATTCAACATCAACACCATGAATTGTTGCATTTATAATTTCTTTAAGCGTTGCATCCTCAAATAAACCCTTGATATGTTGAATCATTTCAATACTAACATTATGAATCGCTAGGTTTCTAATCAATTTTGGACTTAAGTTATCGAAACTAAATTCGTATAGATTTTTAATGTAATTAACATCAACATTATGGATTCTAAACTCACGAATTTCTTTCAATGTCATCCCATCAAAACCCAAATCAAGAAGCTCTCGAATATATTCAACAGTTACATTGTGTGAACTGAGATTAATTATTTCATTTGCAGTAAGTTCATTAAATCCATAATCCTGTAATTGTCTGATATATTCAGGTGTTACATTATGATTATGAAAACTAATTATACGATTGATAGAAAAATCACCGAATCCAATTTCCTTTAATTGTAGAATATAATCTGGTTGTACATCATGATTTTCTAATTTTATTAAATCGCGAATTGTTAATTCTTCACCAAATATTTCATTATATTCCCCAATTCTAGAAAAATTAGAACCGGATATTGCCAATCTTTGAATCTCTCTTAAGGATGCATCTTTAAAATAAGATCTCACCTTCTGAATAAAATTGCTTGTTATATTATGAATTCTTAGATCTACTAGAATATTTGGTGTTAATTCTTCTTCACCACACTCGAGTAGACTGTTGATAAACCCCAATGTAACATCGTGTATACGCATTTTAACCAGAATATTTGGTCTTAAATCATCAAAACCAAATTTTTGCATTTCAGCAATAAAATCAGGAGTAACATCATGAATTTTCATTTTGACAAGTATATTAAATTCCAGATTGTTATAACCAACAGTTTTCAAATACTGAATAAATTCAAGATCCAAACGATGTATCACCGCTTTTACCAATTCAGCATCATCTAAATCATCATAACCTAAAGACTTCAAACCATCTACATAGTCTTCTTTAATATGCTTAAGTATCAGTTCCTTGATCATTGATAGGGTTACAAGCTGACTATCATCATCCTCGTAATTCTTTAACTCAATATAGAATTCTGGTTTGACAAAAGATGCTATCTTATCAATCCAATCTATCCAAGAATTATTTGAATATCTATTGACCTTAAAAAAATCTTCATCCAGCACTCTAAGTGCTTTCTCCGCGTCTACAGGTGCAATTTCACCTGATGCGACCTTTTCCAAAATAGCGATACGCTGATCCTTCATTAATTTCCTCACCTATTCAAATATCTCCGTGTTGCAAAGAGACTCTGCTCTTTTTTGTGATGAATCCGATCTGATCCTGAGGTTGTCTTCAGATAGTATTAATCGAAATACTTGACTTATATTATTTAACAAATCTTACATTTATAAATATTTGTAATCCAGCTAATCATGTTTATCGTATTTAATACAATGGATATTACGTATAGCGGTACTAAATGCAATTAAATTATTGATAAACTTAAGATTTTGATTTTGAATCATTAAACACAACAAGTGGTTGCATGGTTATAACTAAACTCTCTTTTGGATTTAATGCATTAAATAACTGAGAGAAGTATCTAACAACTGTAAAACCTTTATCACTAAGGCTGTATTGTTTTCTGTGATCTTGAACAACAAGATGAGCATCAGTTAATGGTTTGAGATGATGAACCAATAACCCAGTATTTTTCACATCAAGTTCATTTTTTAAGGTAGTAAATCTTTTACTACCAGTTTTTAACGCATGTAGAATATTAATTCTGAGAGGATGAGAGAAGGGAAAAATGACCTCTTCAAATAATTTTTCAGGCTCAAAATTTAACTCAGCCACATCAGATGGAATTTGACTTGCAGTAAATAAACTAGAGATATCTTTCGCTATTTCCTTGTGTCTTTTCAATATTCTTGTAATTTCAGTCCAATCACGTTTACAGTTTTTTGAACGTGAGTTATCATTTGAATGTTGTTTGGCTAATGAATCAAAATCTTGCAAGATGGTGAATGCATTTGCCATGTCACCAATAGATAAAGCTTGTGCGTACTTACCAACATATGCCTTTAATTCGGTTTTGCAGGCATTTTTTATTGATAAATCATAAGAACAATTGAAATGTTCAATTGAATCTGTTGCCTCTCTTTCCAACATACGACCAATTGAATTTAGATAATTTAGTTTGATATCTTTATTTATATTATTTGATAAGCTATTTATTTCCTCTTTTATAGGTGATATATACTCTTCAATGGAAGATTGTATTATATCCTTCAACTGTATAAGATCAAGACTGTCAGACACAATTCTAGATATAGTCAAAATAGTATATAAGAATTATCTATAAGTAAGTTTGAATTGTCAAACCAGTTTCGAATTTAGTCAACTTTAATTTACTTTTAGTAAACCACAATAGTCTAAAATAAAATTAATATTTGATCATCCTGATAAAAATGCAAATGGAGTCTTCCTACTCTTTTATATTAATTATTTCATTTATTCAATAAATCAACTGCGGCCCTAGCAATTAATGGAATGATTTTTCCAAATCTAGAAAATCTTTGATCTTGGGTTTGACCTCTAACAAACCGAATATAAATCTGTGCAATTATTACAACCACTCTAAATAGGGCCAATACGTGGTAGTAATTGATATGTTTCATAGAAAATCCAGTTTTTTGTTGGTATCTATTTATCAAATCTTCACGCGTTAGAAACCCATAATCACCAACAGGCATGGTTGCAAATTGCTTAAAATATTCAGGATCACTGGGATCTGTCCAATATGCCAGTAATGCACCTAGATCAGATAGTGGGTCTCCAAGTGTACACATATCCCAATCAAATACTGCAACTATACTTCCTGGATCCTTACTATCAATCATTACATTATCTAGTTTGTAATCATTATGAATTATAGAGTAATTTGGATTATTTGGATAATTGGATTTTAACCAGAGATATAATTCATCCATTAATTTTAAATCCTCATGTTTTGCAGCATTCCATCGTTTGTACCAACCCTCCACTTGTCTTTCAATAAAACCTTCTGGCTTACCCAGTTGCTCTAAGTTTAATTTCTTGTAATCCACTTGATGTAATTCTGCAAGTCTATCAATCAATGAAGTCGATATCAATCTACCTGCATTTGGTATATCTGTAAAATTTTCAGGAAATTTATTTCTGACAACAATTCCTTTTCTTCGATCCATAATAAAAAATGGAGACCCAATTACAGCCCCATCATCAAATAAATGAGCTCGGGGTGCATAAGGAAAATCCTGATGTAACACGGATAAAACTCTATATTCTCGGGTCATATCATGAGCTCCTTTTGCCACAGGTCCCAAGGGAGGCCTACGAAGCACATATTCTGCATCTCCAAAGTCTAATAAATAAGTGAGATTGGCTGCACCACCTCCAAATTGCTTTACTTTCATAGGATTTTTACTATTGGGTAATTTATCTTTTAAAAATTCAGCTAACTTTTCCTCATTAAACTTTTCATCCTCTCGAACTTCGATGATATCTGATTGAAGATGTTTTGATGGAATCATATATTTTTTGTATTTTTACCTGAGTAATGAATATTGTCATTATTGAGGAGATTATCATATAGTAATGTTAGATCGATTAATATATATCTACAATCATGAAATTTCTAATTATCATTGTATTTGGACAGTATTCTTCTTGATACTGCCCTTTTATGTACTTCATCAGGTCCATCATATATCCTAGATGGTCTTTCATGTCTATACCAGTAAGACAATGGAGTGTAATCAGTTACACCTAAAGCACCATGTACTTGGATTGCTCTATCCAGTACTTTAAGAAGAATATTAGCCACAAAAAATTTAATAATTGAAATATCATCTCTGGCCTTGTACTGACCATGTGTATCTATTTTATTTGCAGTATCCAAGACCATCAATCTCGCAGCATTTATATCTGCCCTGCATTCTGCTATCCAATTCATAACAGTTTGTTGTGATGCTAAATTTGCTTCAGGTGTAATCCGTCTACTGACTGCTCTTTTACACATGAGATCAAATGCCCTTTCACAAATCCCAATCCATCTCATACAGTGATGAATTCGACCAGGACCCAATCTATGTTGTGCCAATGCAAATCCCTCTCCTTCAGCACCTAGTAGATTGGTTATCGGGATTTGACAATCATTATATTTCACTTCGGCATGACTCATCCAACCCTCACCTTCCTCACCCATAACTGGAATATTTTTTATAAATTCAAATCCAGGATTATCCATGTCAACTATGAGCATACTGGCTTTTTTGTGTTTCTCTCCATTGGGATTAGTTACAGCCATCACAATATTAAATGTTGCTCCATCAGCAGATGAAGTAAACCACTTATGACCGTTGATAATATAGTTATCTCTATCTCTTTGTGCAGTGGTTTCAATCCATGTAGGATTCGACCCGGGCCTATCTGGTTCTACCATAGAAAAACATGAACGAATTTCACCATTTACTAATCGTCTTAGATATTTCTCTTTTTGATCTTTTGTTCCAAACTCTAGCATGAGTTCCATATTACCAATATCTGGTGCTTGGGAATTAAAAATATAATGTCCAATTGGAGTAGTCCCCAGTATTTCACTAATTCGAGCAAACTCAAGAAAAGATAATCCCATACCACCATATTCTTTTGGCATGGCAGGAGCCCACCAACCCTTTTTCTTCACCATATTTCTCAATTCTTCGAGAATTGGTAGAGCACTGTTGAATCCTTTTTCAATTACTTCTTTCTCTTTCGGATATACTTCCTGAACTAAGAAGAGCTTAATATTAGTTAAAAGTTGGTCCAATTCTTCAGATACTTGAAAAGACATAATATCACCCTTTTAATTTTCTTGGATTACCAACTAATTGACCTCCATCAACAGTAAGTATTGCACCGGTAGTAAATGAAGAATATGAAGAAGCTAAATAGAGAACTGAACTAACAATCTCATCTGGTTCTGCCATTCTTTTCTGAGGTATATCCGCAATTATCTGATTATAATAGTCTTCTTCAGTCCACAACACCGTGGTAAACTTAGTTTTGACAAATCCAGGACAAACTGCATTTACTTGAATATTCTTTTCTGCTAATTCACCTGCAAGAGTCTTGGTCATCATCACCACTCCAGCCTTAGAAATACAATATACACCCATCAGCGGTTGAGGTTCCAATCCAGCAACAGACGCAATATTAATGATTTTTCCACCACCACGTTCCTTCATACTAGGATAACATGCTTTTATCATAGAAAAATAACCGAATAAATTTACATCTATTGTTTTCTGCCAATGTGATTTTTCTGATGTAAGTAAAGGTCCAAAATGGGGATTTGTACCTGCGTTATTCACCAATATATCCACACCTCCGTACTGTTTTTTAACTTCATCTATTAATTGATTAACAGCTATTTCATCACCGGTATGAGTTGCAATCGCTAGTGCTTTTCCTCCTGCTTGCGTAATTTCATCAGCCACACTATCTAGACTTTCTTGTTTTCTTGATACCAAAATAACCGTTGCTCCTTTAGCTGCAAATGCTTTGGCGATTGCTTTGCCAATTCCTCTTGATGCCCCTGTGATTACTGCGACTTTATCTGAAAAATTAAAATAATCCATATCTAAGTAAATTATAAAATAGTAAAGAATATTGTTATAATAGTAAATATCTTTGTGAGATTAAGTATTATTTATTTTTATTGTTTAAATTTCTAGTTAGATCATATTATTACAATGTATCAACTACTTGACCATCTTTTATGAAGATTTCTTGAGTCGCATATTCAGCGACTTGTTCGTCATGAGTCACCAATACTATGGTTATTCCAGTCTCTTGATGGTATTTTTTAAGGAGTTCCATTATTACTTTACCAGTCTTTGAATCTAAATCACCTGTTGGTTCATCAGCAAATATAACTCTAGGTTTACTTGCCAATGCTCTTGCAATACCTAATCTCTGCATTTGACCACCAGATAGATAGGCTGGTTTATGTTCAGCGTATTCCCCAATACCCACTTCATTCAATAATGACATAATATCATTAATCAAATTCTTTGACAATCCAGCCATATCTATAGGTAGTTTCACATTTTCAAAAGATGTAAGATGAGGTATAAGTGCATAGTTCTGAAAAATAAATGAGAAATTCTTCCTCCTAAGTTTCGTTTTCTTAAAGTCTGATAAGTTCATTAAATTTTTTCCATTAAAAAATACAGCACCTCGTCCAGCAACATCTAATCCTGCAAGCAGATTGAGTAAAGTAGTTTTACCAGATCCAGAAGGTCCCCGAATAACGACGAATTCACCTTCATTTATGGTGATACCAACACCTCTTAATGCATATATTGTTGATTCCCCTCGTTTATACATTTTAAATAGTTTGGATGTTTCGAAGAGAGTATCATGTTTAGGTGAAATTATCTCATTTTCAACTTTTTCAAAAGCAACTCCTTCAGGTATTGAGGTAAATGAAGGTAAATCTTCAAATCTATGAACCCATTGTCGGATGGCTTGAGTGGTACTTTTTATGTCTATGAAATTACGAAGTATTAATTCATAATTCTCTATTGTTCCAGTTGAATCATCACTAATTAACAATCGCAATTTAGGTTTTACTTCTTTAATTAATTCACCCAATTGTTGAATTTGAGAATTTAATTCAACACCTAATGCATTAAAATCAATATCCAACCAGTTATTTAACTCCATTGAATTCATCGTTTTTAACTCCTCGGTAGTAGCAATTGCTAATTCATCAACTCGATGAATTTGTCTCTGTAATAATTTAAGAGATTCTTGCATTCCTGAGATAGATCCTATGAAATTTCTAAGTAATATTTCCAAATCCTTTGAAAACAGTGAATTCTCTGGCAAATCACTCAAAATGTTCTTCAATTGTTCAAATAAAATGATATTTTCCAGTAGTAATTCTTTACTAAAGGGTAGAAAATATTTACTTAGATTAAGAAGCAAGAGTTCATCTATCATCGAATTGGTTTCCCCTTCAGACACTATTTCTATGACCCTATCAGATAACACGATTCTATCCGGTTGAGTTTGAAAATGCCAAATCAGGACAGAAGCTTGAGCAACAATTTCTTCAATCTTATCCTCAACTAAATCCATCTTCGTATGTCTAACTAATGAAAATACTTCTTTTAATTCTTTTAGATTAATATTTTCAAATCCATCATTATATATCTTAGAATCTCCATTATATTGAACCTGCTTTCGGTAAATATCATTTATTATTTTTGCATATGTACCTAATGCTCTAGATGTTTGATTCTGAAGTGTTTCAATAACTTCATTCGTTAATTCTTTATCAAATTTAACCATAGATACTTGGAAAGTATTGATTCTATTATGTCGAATATCTTTGGAATTAAGATTACTCTTGAATGATTTCTTCAATTGTTTGTTTAACTTATGAATATGATCATCATGATTGTAATCCACCATGGTAGCTGCAGTAAAACTCGATTTTGGTAGTTTTTTTCCATTAAACAGAGCCATATTTAATTTTCCTCCGTATTAAAATACTGATCATTTAAGATCTTTCCATCATCAATTCGAATAATTCGATCACATTGATTGGCAATATCCTGACTGTGGGTTACAATAATGATAGACATCCCTTGATTTTCTTGTTGCATTCTCCTGAATAATTGCATAATATCATTACTCGAAGCAGTATCCAAATCACCTGTAGGTTCATCTGCAAGAATAATCTTAGGATCAGTAATTAACGCACGTGAGATGGCGACTTTTTGTTGTTCTCCTCCAGATAATTTACCTGGTAGATCGTTAAATCTATCACCTAGTCCTACTTCTTGGAGCATCATTTTTGCACGATTTAATGCCAAAGATGGTTCAATCCTTTGCATGATCAAGGGGAGTGATACATTTTCTAAAGCAGTTTGATCTTCAAATAAATTGAATAATTGGAAAATATATCCGATATTATCCCTTCTAAATTTGGTAATTTCATTATCAGAGAAATCACCAAGGAGAGACCCATTTATTTGAATATTTCCAGTTGTATATTTATCTAGACCTCCAATTAAATTAAGGAGAGTTGTCTTTCCACAACCAGATGGACCCATTATAGCAACCATCTGACCTGCTTTAATTTCCATATCTATTCCCTTTAATACATATACTTCATTGTGTTTTCCCTCATTATATTTCATATGAAGGTTTGACACCTGTAGAGTTGATTCTTCATTTTTTGATATAGTCATTATTTTAACCTCTTGTTTTTCCATATTCTTCCCTCCTAAATTAACCAGTATACCTCAATGCCTGACTCGGAGGAATTCTAGCAGCATTTCTACCGGGTAACACTGCAGAAATAACAGTAATACCGAATACAATTAATATATAGATCAAGAATTTATCGATCGGATAGACAACTGGAACTCTCCAAATTAGGGCAAATACACTATCAGACATTAGAATTCCAGTAATAATACCTGCAATTAAGCCTATTACTGACACAACACTTAATTCAAGTGCTACACTAACCATTACTTCCCTACGACTAAATCCGATAGACCTCATCATTCCGATCTCTCTCTTTCTTTCAGAAACACTTCTAGCAGCAATTATAATCATACCCATTGCACCTAGGATAAGGCCAATCTCTGCATATGTTCCGAGAAAGTCCCAAAATGCAGCTTCTCTTTCCCAAAATGCTTTGAATTCCTCACTGGTAACTCGAGTATTTGCTCCGATTAATACACCCAATTCAGAGGATAGTGAATTTACATCATCTAAATTATTCAAATTAGCTTCAATATTTTTTGCTAACTCAATATTTTTTTGACTACCATATTCATAATTAGTTCTTAACAGAAATAGATTTGGTCCTTCGATATTATCAAATGCAGGAAGCATATCTGCGATACCTTCTGTAACCAATAAACTATAGCCAAAAAGATCAACATCACCCATGAGAGTCAATGCTCGGGCAACTCGAAGTACCGGTAATATTGGTTGATTTTCATCATTTGTCTGTAAATAGAGAGGTTGATTGAAATTAGTCCAAGAACCACCAATTACAGCAGTTTGTTCCTCTATTCTATAGTCTGTAACCATTTCCTTGTCATCAATTGTTTCAGTATAGTTGTATTGGAAATTAATCTTTCTTTCTGCAAAAAAGTCATTAAAAATAGTTTTACTCAAATTATTATGTTGTTCTTCACCATAAGTAAGTTCATAATTATAACCTTGATCCTCACTTGTCCATTCCATATGCATTAAATACGATTCATCATCCCAATTTCCATTGGGATTAATAATTGTCTCTGGAACTTCCACAACTCTACGAAATGTTAAGTGTTT
>Ga0224511_10004089_pt1 | contig 10873 bp, 6 predicted proteins | sample SF_May12_sed_USG_2_FD_169988 | JGI IMG/M metagenome (GOLD analysis project Ga0224511, IMG submission 169988) | Sediment microbial communities from San Francisco Bay, California, United States - SF_May12_sed_USGS_8_1 | ecosystem: Environmental > Aquatic > Marine > Sediment | place: USA... | reverse complement strand
CCTGCCAAACCACAAGACATGTACAGGCACCGCCATAGAGTGATAACCAAACATATCTCTCATTCTGCTGGCTAGGGTGTGTGTGGGGGGAGGGGAGGGCGGGAGTGGGTGCGCGCGCGTTCGTTGGAGATAAATAAAAATTTGGGTCTCATTGCCCTCCTCCCCACCCTCACCACTGTAAGGGGGAGCTCCTAGTTTTCAGCACTCCAAACAAGGTCAAATGGTAAGCAGCCGACCAAGTCATACACCCGAGCAGACGATTCCAAGCCATACACCCGAGCAGACGATTCATCCAGCACTTACAACTAAATATAGGCAGCGCTGCTGGAAGAAGCAAAAGAAAACACGAAACACGACTCTCCGATATATGATAGTGCAAACTTACCCCTGTACCAAACCACCAGTCTCTCATATGATCTCCAATGGCCTTGGCCGCAGACATGGCGGAGGAGAGTTTTCTGGCCTTAATCACAGCTCCGCCTCTCTGCTGTACGCATTTGATGAATTCGTTGTGCAACCATGCGTCATCTTGTACAGCGTCATGAATGCCCTGCAAAAATATATGATGTACTACATTGAATTGATGGGACTTCTCCCCGAGGTCTAAAGGATCAAGACAGCCTGACTGGAGGACAACACACCGGAGAGGAGCTGAACAATAAACTTTGTGAATAACCTCAATTTTACATGTTTTTCCCTTTCTCTGACCGAGCTCCCCAAATATAAAATAGACCATAACCAGTGAACCGTCTGCTGATAGGTCATCTCCATTTTCAGAGCGTATCTGCGTATCATTGAAATTGGATAATTAAAAACAATATCTGCCAAAGATTAGCATGAACTCGTATACATCGAGAAAGACGAGAGATGTATTACAGGGACCCATAGAGTTATCCTCTTACCCTATGGAAGGATAACTGTTTTTAGGTACCTATTTGGAGCAAGTTTGGTCATCATTAGGTGCATTCGCATGCTCGGCTTTTTCTAAATCTAAAAAACAGTTCAAAAGCCGACCGAAAAGCAAGATTTAAAAAGGCATCTTTCAATTTTGGTCTGTAACCGAAAGCACACAAACAGAATTCCATAACCGAAAGTAGCCGTTAGCGTAGCTAGTAGCTTAGGCAAATGTCAGGGTTACTGCAAAGAGACGTTAGGATAACGAATCGCAAAGAAGTGTTTGGCTCGGAGTTGAAGTTGAGAGAGGACAACTCTGATCCCACCAAAATCCATGCTGAACTCAACTGCGCTTTCTCACCGCGACTGTGTTCGCGGCCGAATTTCCAAAAATTTCGGTCGCAAGCACTCCAATGCACCTATTGGTGAACATCAACTTCAATGTCCGTGGCAAAATTATAAGCACATGTGACCAACCCCTCACCTTTTGTTCGCCATTGACTAGCACGGTACCGTTTCTGGCATCTGGGTACTGTGTGCTGGAGTGATTTCCCCAGATGACCACATTGTTCACTGCCTGTAACAATGAAGATCACTATCAAAAATCAAGAGAGATACGGTATACCAAACATGGCTAATGGGTAGTTGCTTACTTACTCTAACTGACTCAATATGTCGCTTCCTGACTTCCTGTACACTGGATGTGTGAGGAATCCTCCCTGATGAAAATCAAACTCCCAGATCGAATTTGGTTTCACCCGGCACATTCATGACTGCTTGATTGATGGTCACGCTTCCCTTTCATTGGAAAGCATAATTTGATACCCTAGATCTATTGCGCGTAACTAACTAACGATCCAACTTCAAATGACATAGATTGACCTCAGCTATAGAAGAGAATAGCCATAGCCATGATTTAGTATTTTAATGCCTATAAGGACAGATCAGCGGGTAAAAAAACCGTTGGTTCAAGCATGTGGCCATTGCTGGATTCCTATTGAGAATATGAGTTCTTCACCTAACTCCGACTAACCCCTAACGCTTCCGAAACCACCTATGGTCTACACAGAAAAAATGATGAAGTCATTTGTTGCCATTGTGGATTTCGCCTTTGCTCACCTCCACAGCGACTCCGAGTTTAGCAGCAATCTGACTGCAGGCTCGGTTCTGATCCAGTCGAGTAAGCGCCGTGAAGTTCTCGGCAGGAATGGATGGAGCAAACTTTTTCGCAATCAGGGCATTTGTATTGGCAGGATTACCAACTACCAGAACCTAAAACATAGCCGGTGCTATCAATAGTGTGAGGGCAGAGGAAACTGAAACTGAACCACAACCTAAAATCAGGGGATGCAGCAGGACGGAGTCGCTAGTATTATTTGGCCAAGGAACACAGGGTGATCAGCGTTCCCACGCCTCCCGACCACAGTGTCTCCTCAATAAGCTTAAATCCCCCCTTTTCACACTTTACCCTCAACTTAATCAGCAGAACATGACTACCCTATGGAGTTGCTGAGATTTTCCTGCTCTCAAGCTGGTTGGCTAACCGCGTCATATGACTCAATATGATCTGGCCCATAATGACTATCCAACCAATAACAGTCTCCAGCCTCAATATTTACACTTTCACAACTGGACCGCATGTTTCTAGAGGTAGGATAACTCTGAACCGGAGAGTTCTTACGTAAGAAATTCCAGTTCATGAAAATGTAAACAAAGCATTGGTGCGTAAATATGAATGGGCTAAATATCAAGAGAAGGTCAATGGCCCATTCATTCCAAACCGAGCAGCACGCTTGGCCTACCTGTCCATGCCTTGGGGTTACCTAATGAAACTACCTGGTTATAACCTCGCCATCTGACTATATCATCCCCAGCTTTCATAGCCATCTCCACACTTGAAAGCTATCATTAGTGCAAAGCTGAAGCAACTTACCTTGACAGTCTTCTTTGCATACTTGTCTAGAGCGGCGCCTTGACTCTGGAAGATTTTAGCATTAGCATTGAGCAAATCTTTCCTCTCCATGCCTTCCCTGCGTGGCATGGCCCCGACAAGAAGGGCAACATCCAAATCCTTGAAACCAACAGTCTCATCAGCAGTGGGAATAACCTCTGTAACCCAGACACTGCGTAAGCCGATGGTTACATTCAAATATTAAATATACTTTACTATTCCATTCTGGTTAGCCATCTAACAGACTTCAGAATCCTCAGTTTGATTGCCATGGTTCCAGTAATTTAAAAAGCAGACGAGGTGCAGCAACTTGTATGGGTCATGAAGATTCAAATGGTATACAATTCAAACATGGAAATGGTCTACGGAGCACCCTAGACCCATCAATCAAAAGAGACCAGCAGCTAGTAGATTTTACCTAATTACAATTTCATAAAGGTTACCTTTGCCAGTAGACTGGTTTGGACTTGAACTCGGGTATCACCCTAACAGTGACATAAAGTGACGTATGTAACTGTAACTTGGAAAGCAGAAATAAACTGACCAGCTAAGAGTGGGAGAGCACAGTCCTGCAGTTCCATGACAACTCCTTCCAGAACACCCAGCATGGGAGGGATATCCAAGAGGATGAGTGTAATCCTCTGGTTAGGGCCAAACACATCTCCCTTGGCGATGCTATACAGCAGAGAGTAAGCAATCTGCCCTGCAGCCCCTGATACCATTACTCTGATGGAATCAGTCTAAAAGGTAACATTAAGTAAATGATGTGGCGTGGCAGAGTTGTATATTATCACTTTTCGCTGACTCATCTGCCAGCTGAGATGAGCAGAGCTGTCGGGTGGTATGGCTTTGGATGTAGTTCCGTTGCTGGAACACCAGGCAAAGATACAGTGCATGTTATGTGCTCGGTAACAATGACGTCACTCTCACAAAGTAGACTGGTTTGACACAGGTACACTGTACATGCAAGTCAAAGTAAGTCAACAACAGCATTCACAACGACAGTACAATCACGACAATGCGATAGGGCGGATGATTGGAGCGGAACTGATGTGACACTGTACAGTGACTGGGTGACTATCGCTAGTACTATTGTTGACAGTCATCATCCATCAGCCATGCCATATGGACACTCAATCAGTCAATGACTGAATGAGTCAATCACTCAATGACTCATTCATTCATCACAGCAACTGCAAGAAAATAATTGTAAAGCTCAGTCACATCACCGTTTATTTATATAAACTAAAGTTTATAAATTTCATTGATGGGGTTTCGTTTGAAAAATCTATTGTCTGGAAGCCTGATCCAGAGCTGGCGCGGAAACAGAACAACCCGGACACTCGATAGACTAACCATTACGAAAACGCATGCTTAGTGTGTAATAAGAAAGTAAAGTGTGTTAGTTACCAAGTTAGTTGCCTGGACACTCACTCAGTCACTCTCATTCTACGTGCACAACCCGACAGTGGGCGCGAGTGAACCCGAACAAGCTCATAGTCCAAGGTTTGTCAGCTACAAAGGACACATAACACCGAACACTCGTATGTTTTTCTATGTTTTCCTACCATGTTGATGAATTTTTCTGGTGTATTGTGCGAAGCTGCTGAAGATTCCGCTGCAACTGAGATTTCTCTCTGCGAAGCCGGTGCCCCTGCCACAAAGTGCTACTGTTGTGTAGCTGCGCGTAATAAAAAGCGTCACTCCACAACACGTTATCATTTGTTTGACAATATTTTGATATTTTATAGTCCAAAACGCAGATTGTACAATTCTATACAATCATACCTTTCATAAATGATTCAGATTGAATTTTAGTCTCCAGATTCCATTCCTCCTAATACCCATCCGCGCTGAACCCTGACGGCGTGATACGAAGGCATGATCAGCAAGTGATCCATAGCCCAGTGATTTGGCTCTTCGGCAAGCGGCGGGTGGTGAAGCGTGTGCTTTAGTATCCTACGGAGTTGTTGGCCCATAAATTGACCAAAAGAAGGCAACTCTTACCATAGCGTTTTAAAACGCGTCGTACGACCAGCGACATAAAGGTGTCGCTGGAGCGACAACCTGTCCTTGTTTGACGGTAAGAACATCACGTCACCAATCACCATCATGGTACATTTAGCTCCATAACATACTTATAACTTTGATTAATGCTTTCTTCGCTTCATGGACCTTAATGTCAAAAAGACTCCATGTAAAATAAAACTATCGAATCAAATCAAACCGTATAACTGCGCCAACAACTGAAAAAAGCACAGCCTGGTACTGCTCACAGCAGAGTGAAGGCACCACTGCTCATTCATGCCCCAGACACTGCTGAAACAACTAAAAGTCCTCTGTTTTATGTTATCAGAAAAGTGGAGGAAATGAACTTGTAAAGTAGAAAACGTGGCACTCTTTTTAATGCCATGTATTAGACACAGCATTGATGGGTGTTGATCAAAAAGATGCTTATGCTATTGGAAACAGTGTGTCAAAGCCCATGCATGTAGAGCAAACCTGGCATATATTGCTTCTTTCCTTCTAGAGTCCCTACAGCAAACTTACAACCTTGGTTATCATATAGAACAGAATGGTGTATAGTTTAAATAAACATGACTGACCAGCTCATGAGCTTGGTGTACCAATAATTTTGTTCAATTCTCAGCAGATTGAATGACTTGGCCGGCCGCACAAGCATACTCGTCAATTTTGCATATTTTACAGGATCTAAATCTAAGACTTGTTGAGTGTACATCTCATCAAAGAACCTAATAAGGGGCTCTCTTCATTTTTTATGCTCCCGGCTGAATAATCAACTATCGACTATGGACTATCGACTATGGACTATCGACTATGGACTATCGACTATGGACTATCGACTATGGACTATCGACTATGGACTATGGACTACCTTATTACAATGCAACTGCCTATCAGATAGATTATAAAATTGACTCTCTTTGCTTGCATCTTTCTCAAGTCATTTCTGAGACTCCTGGCCGATGGAAAAGATAGGCAATTGGGAGAGTGTGGAGTCTCTATTTTTGTGGTTTGACGAAAAATTCTCAATCGCATTAGTCAAAGCCCCACAGGGGCATGCTTGATACTTACTAGAAGACTGTCCCGCCGTGTTGAATTATAATCTGCATTGCTAGGGTTTCACTATAAACTACATAGTACTCATCCGCAGTTAATCCTCAGATGAAAAAAGTCTACCTTATGGCGTCAGTGTTACACGGTGAGGTCCAGTAACCAGCATAGAGGTGCGCTCGCGAGATTTAATTTATCAAAGAATAGGTGATCAGTATCCATTGCGTGGCATCCACACTTAATTTCCCTTTTTCGATGGTGCTTTATGCCCTGTGCTTTGTATTCAGCTTCGACTAGGTTTAATCTTCAGTTTACTAATAATCTTACCGTTCACCCACATTATACACATACAAATAATGGAGTTTGAACCCGGAACATTTTTGAAGGGGGCTTCAGCCTAGGCATAGATTCTGTAGTATATTGATTTGACACACAGAGATAGATGGTTTGCGAAATTGATCAATGCGAGGTGTCATCGCCGGGCCATTTTCTGAGGGGTATTGAACTGTGAGCCTCCCATTACTCCATGTTCCATGATTAGACACTTGAGCAATATTGCTATCACAAACTGTAGTAAACCTTTATTTTCTCATGGTAATCTGCAGAAAATATTATTCCCCAAGACTGGTTAAATATGTATCAAACTTTGAGCAAAATAGTAATTTAAAACTCACACAATAAAACCAATATGTATCCATCTGTTCCTGTAACACATCAAAGAATAACCATTACACCCAACAGTCATAACGTTCAGTAGGGCTAGTAATATTAAGCAAATTATACCGAGTATACCCTCCATATATTATGACCTATTCCCACGAAGACGGCTTCTCAAATCTTGTAGAGATTGACCTGCTCTCGGCGTAGCTGTTGGTGCACTTATTGTTCTCGCTTTTAAGGTTGTCTCCTCTTGAGCAGAGGTCGTACTTTTTGTCGTGGGGCCGACCGTTGGGTTAGTGGGTGGGGGTCGTCTAGCTTGGACAGGTTTCACACCTTGGTCGAACATCTCATTGTTGATTTCATCAATCCCCAGTACTGGCTCGGGCAGTTTAAAGTCAGACCAATCCTCTTCCGGTACTGTTTGAAAAAGGACAGCTGTATAATACTAATTTATTTCATTACATGTAACCAGTTTATTAGTCATAATCCATTACCATACATGTGCAAGAGCGTTACATAATCAGTGTGTGAGAAATGTGCACATGCGACGGAGGGGTGGTTAGTTGCTTGTGTCAGGTGGTGGTCTAATGTTTGCCCCAGGCGGCCCCTGATCTTCCGTTGAAGCCTCCTGTTGAGCGGGCCGTTGTTCAGCCACTAGGAGTGATCCCAGATCGATTCCTGGATGCGCCCCCTGGTCAGTGTCTGGACTCGGCCCTGGATCCGGTTGTTTAGTAGTGGGACCATCAGTAGGGACAGGTCCTTGAGTGGATTGAGGAGTATCATTAGACTTTTCTCGAGGTTGGAATGGCTTTATTCCTTTGTCAAACGATTCGTTATCAATGTCGTTCAGGCCAATCACAGGTGCGGGTAGTTTAAAGTCACTCCAATCTTCCTCAGGAACTACATCCAATGAGACAGTTGTTAATATAAGCTGAGAAGCTTCATCAGCACTCCCATGCATGCAAGCGGGATGGGTTGCACCATTGGATAGCCTTTGCTATAATGCCTTTACAGTGTTCATGAGCGATTCATCTATAGATGCCCTCAGAGCTCATCTTTGGTTGGTTCACCTGTAACAATCATCCAATGATACTAGTCTCAACCTTCTGACCTTTCCAACAGCACCACCAGAAGATGATGTTATAAAATATGCCAATCAATGGTGGTGTTGCTGTCGGCTATGGTATGAGACTAGTACCCCAGCTGATTGCCACTGGCGTGGTCTTATACACAGAGAAGGATGGGCTCTGAGGTAGAGCATGGGTTATACCGAATGGAAGTGTCATTCTTTTGTCTGTCACCGTATGAATGTTAGAACATGCAATGATTCCACAATCGAGTGATAAAAACAGCTCGTTTCCAGTCATGATCATTACTGCTGCCTAGTTAACACAAATATTTACTTACGATCTTCAAAGGCAAGAACTTCATCAACGTCTCCACTAAATTCCGTATCTTCTGTGTCCATCACCACATCTTTAAGAATATTAACATGTGGCTTGGTGTTCCTTAGCATAGTAGTGTATGCGTCAGCAAAAGTCTGCAGCCAGAGCTTGTTGTCCTGAGCAAACTCATAAACCTGAAATATAAGTCGTATATAAGGAGGCACTGTGGCTGAGTGGTTAAAATGCTCGTCACTAGCGCTGTAGATCCCGGACTCAAGGCAGCTTGTGCCTAGAATTTTTCAAAAACATTCTGCTAGCCCAGTAAGGAATGGGCTGGGGAAGGCGAAGGCGGTGAGGTATAGCAATGGCACCCCACCTCCATTACAGGTTTGCTTCTTCCCCACTCGGTGAATAATTTTTGTATATAGGAATTGTATTTTAACGTCCCTGAAGATTGATGATAAATTGACAATCAAATGATGTACTTTACAGAACTACCATTCTCAAATAAGGGAAATTATGGTCTTTGGTTTTCAGCTGGCTCACACCCATGATGTGGCTTGAGTTATTTTAAGAGTTAGCATACCTACATGTATACAAATCAGCTTAAATGACAAAATAATGCTAAGATAGTTTTAAGCCCACGCATCGCTGCTGTCCGCATACCAAAGGATCTACCACAAACATTCTTATACATTCGGGTGACATCCAAGACTATGTACACATATAAAATGACCCTTTTGGAAAGGAAATCCATTCCATCGAATCTCTGTGTGTAAGATTAGTTAGTTACTGATGAGGCTGGGATTGTTTCTACTTGGGCACTTGGCCATCCTTGACCACCTAGTAATTATTCTCACAATGGGAGCTCACCATGACCAGGATATGAACCCAAGATCTTTCGATCTTGAGGCAAGTGTTCCAGCCATTGAGCTATCTGCAAGTTTAACATTGAGAACTCTTTTGCAGTGAGATTTTTTTCCCAGATTATTCATGCATACTGAACTCATACCAGTTGGTGATGATAAAAGTGAGCTGTAGTGTGCTATAAATGTAAGTTTCATACAATACTAATTAGACTATTTCCTTTTGAGAGATTTAGTCTAAAAGCCATGCGATTCCTTTTCCCAGCCATGTCCGGGTAGTAGATCTAATTATTAGGAAAAACGACTAACTATATAACCTCATAACTGATTCTACAAAAAAAGCTTTCTGCTAGTTCAGTTGATAGAATAACACTTTTTTGTTGTTGGCACGATTCAGTTATAGGCAGTTTCTGTGGATTGCTTGATCGATCAAATCTCAGCATGAGAAATTTTAGCACAATCTTTATACAAACGACAAAGCTTTATAGCGTATCAGCCATGTTTCCTCTATACCTACTCACTGTTGGATCAACGCATAGAACAATAACTAAAGCTTAAAGAGTTCTCAGGTTTTTCTATTTGAAACACAATCTTTTAGAGTTTGTTGATGTCCTCTGACTCTAGAGATCACTGTATAAACCAAATCCTGACCAGTGTCAGGAGTGGTGCAAAAATTGGCCTACTGAGTCTCCAACTCATTGTTTCCAGGGATGGATCATTAGGGAACTTTTTGTTCACACCCGCGTCCTCAAAGAGAAGGTAATTAATTGTATGGAGGAACCTCCTTTTCTTAAGTCGGTATCTGGTGAGGGTGTTGTGAAAGACAAAGTGTCACCCGAGCCGGGAATCAAAATCAAACCAGAGACCCCTGGTCTAAGTCACAGCGTGCTCACCACTAGGCTGTCGCTTCACCCCATACTGCCTTGTAAGCTCTTGCTAATCATCCCCACGTCATATGTGGAGGTGTACGGTACCTAACTATAACCGGAAAGATTGCTAAAAACAGGCAATAATCCCATCAGACGTCTCATCCGTTATCGTTTGGTTGCATGATGGATCATCCCACTAAGCCTGATCAATGGGAGAACCAGGTGGATTATCATTCTCAAGTGGTCTACAGTCACCAATAACTAGACTGAGGCCAAGACTGCATAGGATATCCACCAGCTATATATTATTTTATGGCGACTACCATATTTGCAGAGTGGCATTGTAGCAGGATTTTCGAACACTGTTTCCATTCACCCAGCAGTACAGCGGTACAATTACAAATTGTCATTCCAATAGTCACTTCCCCACATGACCATTAGCTATGGGGCAACCTTTAACTTAACCATAGTTACAGCACAGCACACCATGATTAAATATATGCTAAAGGTCATTTTTTAGTAGCTAGTAAAGAAGACTTTTAATCCCTTCAGATATTACTTACTACCTAGAAAACTGGCCACACGCGTCATTGTTTTTATTTTTCTGTTTGGGTTGCTTTACGTTAAACTGCCAGCAGTAGGCTGCATGAAACCAGACACTCTCACACCTCGGGGTGCTCTATTCACTTATGAGCCAATCCTCTATGATTTTGTTTTTGTCCCATAGCCAATGACTGAGGGAGAAGTGGCTGTTCCGGTACCTACCATAGCATAGGTAAGAGATTGGTTGCACTTGGCGATTGGATTCGGGCTGCATCTCTTTGGGTTAGCGACATCGAATGCCATGAACATGTCTGACTGAAGCATGAGATTCTGCTTGGTACGTCCATGCACCCAGGCTCTCAGTCTGTAATAGACAAAATGAGTTTAATCCTAGTATGACTTCTCTACTGTATGATGTATCTACCGGGTTAAATACTACGATACTTAATTTTCACTGTTGCGACTTAGCTCAGAGTATACAATGAATGGGTCAGTTAAAGTGAGCAACTCATACTCATAACAGGAGCTCGCTATGACCAGGATTCTAACCCAAGCTCTCACGGTTGCAAGCCCGGTGCCTTACCACCGAGCTATCTCGCTATCCCAGTCATAATTATGAAACCCGGCTTT
>Ga0224511_10004088_pt1 | contig 10873 bp, 3 predicted proteins | sample SF_May12_sed_USG_2_FD_169988 | JGI IMG/M metagenome (GOLD analysis project Ga0224511, IMG submission 169988) | Sediment microbial communities from San Francisco Bay, California, United States - SF_May12_sed_USGS_8_1 | ecosystem: Environmental > Aquatic > Marine > Sediment | place: USA... | reverse complement strand
TTATGCATGCGAATGGAGATGGGAACCAGTCGAGTTTCGGGCGATTCCGATATTATTACGTAAACTACCGAACATTTCCTAGACGCAATCTGAACACATCGGACAGTGGGCTACGATTAGGCGGAATCGGCCGAGTAGTTCCGATTGTTCCTTGACGGTAATGGCCGAGTTGTTCCGATTATGATGATGTAATGCTATTTTAGCAAATGCGTCCATAGCAATCTGCCCAGTTTCAATGATGGCTGTTCCGCACAAAATCCGTGCGCAGCACAATCTGAACGCGAATTATTTCAGCTAAGCCTCTGTGGAGCGTACTGCCTATGCTTATGTTTAAAATATATAAACACACAAAAAGAGAAATGTGTATTAAGGCAAATGTGTGCATACAAAACCAACAATAGCATGGTATAAAGTTTACACACAGGTTTTTCACACTGTCAGATTCATCCTTTTCAAATTCACCGTGACAATGCATAAACATTTGCAGCTACGTTAAACTCAACTTACAATTGAAAATGACATTTTATGCAAAGTTAAATTGTAAGCATGTTTTACGTTTTAAAAATGGGTTTAAAAGATATATACACCAGTTAAGCTTTATAAAAGAACCCAAAAAAGTCCAATTCATGGTAGATATCTTAAGTATCAAAATATTCATAAATTTGTTCTTCACAACATGGCAAGCCATTCCTTTTAAAAGGAAATTTTATTAAAAATGATAAGGTTTACAAGTTGTTTGATACCAGAACAGTTGGTGAGGTGAGCTGACCGCCATGATATAGGAGATTAAATTTATTGTTAGAAAAGCTGACATCCATTCAACACTAGTAACACTTCAGTATGCAATGTTTTCATTGAAACGTCATACATATTTTACAGACTATAATGATGACTTTGTGGTAAGCAACACAACACAGAAGTAAACCATTTATTTTGCAGTGTATTGATGTCACTTTTTGTTAAAAAAAATTGTATTTCACATTGTGTTTATTCATATGAGACACATATTATGATAATTATAATGCTCATTTATCTGAAGAAAATCAGTCCTTGTCAGTAACGAAAATAGAGTTGTTGTATAACCAATGTTAAATGGACTAGAGCACAGAATTATGGATTAAAAAAGTACTTATCTATACGATAATTTAGTTATAGGTCTAAGTGAAGAAATGTCTGACTCTGAAGAATATTATGACAACATATTTAAAATGATGAAACATGAATGAAAACTGAGGTCATTTTGCATAATATTAGCTATTCAAGACTTCTTAAAATCTTGATACTGTTTCAATAAATTTGTTTATCTTGTGATTTTATTATTGTAGGAATAACAATATTAAGCCATGTGTTTTGTTAAAATGCTGTTACAACCGCCCGAAAAAAGAGCTATATAAATGGATTGATTATTTTCGGTATTCGATAATTTCAATACTATCTAGCAATGATTGTACCTGTACTTCTCGTATTGTTAAAAAAGAAAACTGAGGTAAATCCTTTTTCTTTCCCATGGACAAGAAAATGATTTCTCCTCATATTGAAAAGTGAATTGGAAAAAAGTCCAGGCTTGTTCACTATTTCTTTAAAACTAGCACATGATACCCAAAGTGTATGCTTCATCGCGCAGTTATTTAGAGTTTATGCGATACATAAATATTTCATTAGTATGCCCACATCTGCTATAGGGTCTGTAATATCACATTTCAAATCGCTGGTATTTTGTTAGTTTTGGCACAATGTTTTTGAAATATTTTCCTGCTTGCAGGACACAAATGAGTAGAAGAATGTTTCTTATACACCATGTATGAAACTATGAATTGATCATCGCTGGTGTTTGGCTTAAATCCTGCGCACTGGTTTTCAACTTGATAAGTTTATTAATTGGTTGTAATAATAAGCATTAAATTGGTATGAATTATAAAGTTAATGCTTTATTACTGTCTTTTTCTCGTGAGCTTTGAGAGAAAAGTTGGATGAAGCTGGAACAACACCTGAAAGGAAAACAATTCATTTTTTACCATTTTAAACAACTTATAGTGTTCCATGTTTAACTAAATTTTAGTAATAATTCAACATTGCTTTTGTGAAACCAGATGAAATATGCACTGTTACGTTATTATATAAACTATCGATCCTTTAATTTGCACAAAAACTGATTTTGTTATTTTCATTATAAACTGATTTAATCTAAAATCACTCATTTAAATATATTTTATATTTTGCAAACTTTATTGAAGGTAGTCTTACTTGTGTATACATGTCGCAGCGAGTCATTTGACATACTGGGAACGCTACTGAACCTAAAAATCCTGCTTATTGACAAAACTACGGCGGCTATTTTGTTACAAAGGGAGAAAAGTATACGCAAACGGTTAAAGTTATCCCCCTTAAAACCGACCGCAGCGCCACTCGTTTTTCGTTTTTTGTTTTCTGTACGGTTTACGATAAACGGCATCAGCTACTGTATTTCAAGTTTCATACCGCGCAATGATAAACGGCAAACGGTATATATATATAATATTTTTAAAAATGGAGAAAACAACAACAACAACAACAATAGAAGGTGTGCCAATACGGGCCCGCGGCATACCATAGCCGTGTTGTAACCTTTTTATTACATATCTTCAGAGGATTCCAATACCTGGGTATGACGGCGGTACACTAGAGACAAATTTATGCGCCACATACTTGTATTTTGGCGAATGTGTTCACCTTTTTTCAAGTTCTGACGGACAAAGAAGCTGTTAATGCGAGGCCTATGATTATTTCAATACAAAAGGTTTTTCCTACAGAAATCGCCAAAACTGCTTAAAAATATTTATAGCAATAATGAACGTAAAAAACTCTCCCTTTTGGATCGCAGTATTCAGGGGATTTAAGACTTAGTCACTATACGCCATACGCAAAGGGTCGGTACGCAACTTACGTAATAATCATGTTATATCCTACTCAGACATCAATTTTTACTTTGAAAAGTACCATTTTTTATCAAGAAACACAACAAACGTGACATACAAAGTAAAAAAACAACAAGCAAACACATCAAAGCTAACGTTTGCAAAAATGATTGTACATGTGCATGCAACATACCGTAATTTTATCTTCTTTATGTAAATATAAACGCCCAAAAAGGCGGTATGCAGTACGCAAGGCCAAAATAGGGCAGTACGCAGTACGCACGGGGCGGGGGGTCACTCTCAATAATATTTCTAAAATGTGAACAGTTGCTTACACTTATTGTGGGTGTGTAGATATTGTTTAAAGAAATGTCTCTACAACATTTTAATATTTTAGACATGAGAGCTGAAATCCTTGAGTTTATTTTCGGACAACATTAAGTATTATTGAAGTGTTATGACACATGACGTCATACTGATCTAGTATACATAAGATAAGATACATTTAACAGGCACAGCTTATTGTACATAGATGTATCATGTTATCACTTCTCAAACTTAACAAATTATCAATACAACAATTAGCCCTGACGCTTGTTTGAGGATGTGTTTAAAACTTCGACTATGTGAACGGCAGGTCTGGTGGCGTGGTACAAGGTTACATGGTAAACTAGGCAAAATTTAGTTAAACAATAACATATCTTATTTTTTGATCACAGAGTACTCTAGATCGTGACTGTTTAACAATATGAAGCCAAATTGCCTTGACCCGTCATCATGAAGTCATATGAAAAGACATTGGCTTTGACAATAACCTGGGCTTATAAAGGAGTAGATGTAAACAATGTCACACATAAATAAAACATTCAAAAGCTTAGACACACTAAATGACGACATTAATATTTTTATGAAGATGTCCTATTTAATAACACGCATTTCGCAAACAAATAAATGGAGATAATTATAATGATATGCTTTTAAAATTAAAGAGTGGCGTAGTTTTCTCATACCACTGAACTTAATTTCTGTCCTAAAGCCGATACGAACCATTTACTGCTTTTGGTTGCAAATTTATTTTATAATAATAACATAGTTGCATTGATGACGTACATTGTGGACCCAAACAGCTCATTTATACCAGAACCAATCTGAAAACGTATTTATCTAGTGAAAACACGTGACCTTATCCAATGTCAACAGGTGTCACGCCGCTCAACCCAGGTACTTAGATCAATGTAGATCTGTTTTTGCACACATTAATGAACAAGAAAGAAAACACATTTTCAAAAAGTATGGGTTGCGTGTTTGACCAACAAACTTATGTGCACTTACTATTTTAGTAAATTTGTGATACTGCAAATGCACGTATCTACAATTCGAATTGACTTGCAAACTGACATGTTTGATTGCTAACACTAGCATAATAAAGCACTGCGTTATATAACTAACAGGGTTTTAAAACAAGTTTGATACCCAGTCAGTATCTTCCCATTACGACAGTTTGAACGTCTTGCCATTGGTTAGAAAGATGCTAAAACTTGTAGATGAATAAAAATTAGATCCATGTCAACTACGTATGTATACCACATATTTCCTTATTCAGCTATTGAGACCAGATTACCATCAACTGAATGCTATCTGAGTGTTTTTAGTTCTAAAATATGAAGAATTTACAACATAATTTTTTCTACAAATGACACACTATAGACCAAAAACCATGCCATCGAAGTGAAATTCGCAACAAACAATATCGTCAGCGAACGGTATCAACAAGAGGTGCGGTTTTCTGGAGTAAAGTTCATATTTGTACGAAGTAAAGGCGTGCGGAAATAGCAATGCACGATACATAATTTTTATTTTTAATTTTACGTATCAAAAAACTCGCGAAATATTTCTGAATAGTTCAAGTTGACAACGAACGAGTTAATTGGTGTGTTTTTTTGTATGGGACCCACTTTAAGATCTCATTTACTTACGTCTTGTTAACGTTCATCCAATAGAGCAAATGAAAACTGGCAAGCGTCGTTCTTTGTCAGCTAAAACCTTTTGAAAAAAGTAAAATGTTGTTTTGTAGAATATGACAGAAATGTTTATTCCTTTATTGGTTTAATTAAGACAAGTATACATAAGTCCATTTTTTTGTTTGACTACAATATAAATTATTAGAAGGTGGGGTAACTTTAAATGGTTGTTTTTACATTTAAAAAATGATGTTTAGACAGCCCCCTGATGTATTTCCATTACTTACACGTCTAGAAAACAGTTCGAGGTAGTTTCTTTCTTAATTAAAATTGTTACACAGATATGGGACTAAAGAAGTAATACAGAAAATTTCAGTGTTGTATTATAATTGTCTACATTATTTCTTTTGGTTCATCGGACGACAAACTAGAAAGAAACAGCAAGACGAACAGCACAAATTACAGCAACTTTGTGACAGACATAGAGGTGTATAAACATAGCGGTGCAAAGTCTGTCAGCCTGAGACGCTTTCATCGGCAGCAGTCGCTGCGACACATGATTGGCCAGTATGCCATGGCGTTAAAACAGGGCAACATTTCACGGACGCTGTTCGAACACAAGGAAACTTCTGTACCGGAAGCCTCGAGGCTACTGCAGCGACGCAAGTACTCGGACTGGGCTAAACATGTGGCCAACAAATACGCGATACATCTTGCGTCACACACAAACACGCTCTATCTGTTTGGAACCAACGATGGAAGCAATCCTCTATCGCTTAGAACTAAGTCAAAAACTTCATGGCCACGTGGTACGTTGGGCACAGAAGCAACGACTCAGAGCAGCGTCAAACCTTTTGCTGCCAGTGTGACCGAACCTCTGGACTACAATGCCATACTGTACAACGCTGATGAAGATGTTGACGACGGCGAAACACACAGTCAAATGGGTACGACGACTTCAAGTTCAACGACAGCAAGTTCAACGACCTCGAGTTCAACGGTCAAGCATAACATGCATTTTGACAAAAGCACAACATTTCAACTAAACAAGGCGTCCAATGTATCTGATGTAATGTGTGAAAGAAAACAAATTCGTAAACGCATTCGCTACCTGTACTTAGTTTCAAATAAAACAGATACCACATATTAAAATGTTTGATAGGGATTATGTTATAAACAGAGCCTTTCGGTTGTGAAATAGTATAGACAAATTCTCATCAGACAAGTTAGATATGCATTAAGATACATGTATGTATGTATGTCTAAACATCATATTGATGTCAGGGTCAAACTGTTTTAATAGGTTAATGCTTCGGCATTTTAACATATTACAATAAGTAATGGATAGTTCCACAACTGTCAATCATGATCATTTATAACTGTACATGGTCAATTTTAATCCAATAGATAAGGATTATAGTGTCAGCTGACAATCTGACCTAGAAAATACAAAAAAGCATACTTCCTGTTTGTGATAAACCTTATCACAAGATCAAAGCAAAATTATGCCGCTTGGGGAGGAGCTTGAAAATTTGTGGAACTATCCATTCATTTATTAATTACGTAGTTTAAATAAACTTATTACTGCAAAGTTTTCCCCAGTTTTTATTCTTCCCTAATGCATGCAGTTTTTGCTTCTACAGTAGTAGAATTTAAATTACACCTGCAATTGCAATGTTTGAAGGCAATATAAATTCAATCAGAACAACGACTGACATAATATGATATAAAAGATAATAATTAATTTGAAAACACTGTGTTATTAATAGCGCAATGCTTGTACAGAAGTATTGATTTGCCAACCTACTTGGCAACAAAGAGTGCCGTCCAAATAAACATGTACCTCAACCTTTTGTGCACTTCTGAATGCTTTCAAATTGAGTTTGTATTGTTTAAAACAGATCCAACATAATAGAATGTAATGGTCCCTGACGATCATTTTGTAGGACATATAGTTTATAGATTAATCTGACATCCAAATATTCAAAACGGATATTAACACTTAAATTATTAAGGTCGCAGACAGTATTTTCTAGTTATTTCACGAAATCACCGACTTTTGGAACTTAATATTGTTAAGTCTACATATGGTTATTATGACAATTATTAAAGGGATAACTCATGGGGTTCTGTGTCTATATTAACTTAGGAAGCCTACCATTATGCACTGAGCCGTGCCAGTATTACCTGCGCACCTGCCACCCCCCTAATGGCTGTGGACCTATGATTTGTATATGCCTCAAATGCTTAATTTCGAATCCGTCACTGTTATTTTTTGACTTGCGCTCTCCATTTTTTATATGTACATTTTGTACATCATTAACATTTCCAGTTTTAGCAAGTTTAAGTTTGTATCTCCTATAGTTTAAAGACATAACTCAATGGTGAACTCTAGTTGAACTTTGCCATGAAATTATAACTGTCGCAGCAATTCACGTGGTTAGGTCCTGCTGTACTGATCACTTCTCCTAGCATGTGTAAGGATAAGTGAACCATTTAAAGTTAGATTAATTGTAGTAGAAAGGTGAGTGTGTATTCACAATCAATATCTGTAAATATAATCTATCCATCAAATGGCGATCCAGTACAGGCAGACGTCTCATGAAATACTAATTATCCATGTGCCATGTTACGGCTCAGTACATAATGATATGATTCCTAATTTTTTATAGATAAAGAACACCCCATGAGTAATGCCTTTAACTGTTTAAGGATAAATTTCCCACATATTGCCTGGTGACTGGTGAGTCTACATGAGCAAGCATGTAACAATTGTTTTTATCTAAAAGTGTGTCAGCTGACCAGATAATGTCAATATAGGACAATCATACAGTGCTTAAAACTAATAAAATTATAAAAAGGTAGTGTTGACAAAGTGGTCTTCTCAACAAATTTAACATCATGCACTGGAATATAATAAACAAGATTAAAAGGGCAATACTGTGAAATACATAAGTCAATTAAAAAAGATTCTTGGTTATTTAACTGAGTTACTGGAACATAACTTCACATGAAATTCCAGGTTGAAAAAAATAGTAGGATATCAATAGAATAAATGATCTAAATTGCAAAAAGGCATAACATGAAAAAAGATTTTCTTATGGTAACTCAATCAATGCAGAGGAAATGGCCATTTTTGGATTTCATATTTTTTCTTTCACTTAAGGCTGAAAAAACCCTCTTTAATACAACATAGGCACAAAGTGAAACTAAATCCCCTACCTACCTATTGTATTTATTGTAAGTGGTTACCCAAATACAGTTTACACACATATTTTTTGTTAGACCCTATTGTTCTAATCAGAGCTAGGCAAATATATATGTGTTTCAGGTAACCAGACTCAACCCTGAAAAATCAGCATTCTAATGTGTTTGGCCTTGAAGAGTATTGCTTTAAAATTCAGCAACTTGTTTTTCTAACAGTCACTACAAAAAATAACTTACACAAAAAATTCAATCAATCAGTATTGGACCAATTTTGGAGTATTGAAAGAGGTGCTTTAACTGGTTGAAACCGCTGGTTAAAACCGGAGGAGTCAATTTGTGCCAACCCTGTCTTCTTTGCATCTTAGCACAAAAGCTGATTTTTTTTTCTTCAACAAGCTATACATTTAAAAAAATATTTAAACTTTTCTGTTAAAATGAAAACAAAGTAAATCAATTAAATTCTCAAAAAATATTTTAAAATATCAAAATACACATTTTATACAATTATGTAATTTTGCAATACTTCATTTAGCAACTGATGATATTTCAGTGGAATAGATTTAAAACAAAAAAATTAGCAGTAGAAGTACTAGAAAGTTTTGTTTTAAATGCTCAGGGTGAGCTATTGTGATCGGTCTTTGTCCGTCGTCGTCCGTCGTGCGTCGTGCGCTCATTGGATTTTGACCAAACTTCACAGGAATGATTCCTGGGTGGTCCCCCAACAGTTCAAATTGTTCCAGTTGGTTGCATAAGTAGGTCACAGGGTCAGAAAATAGGTTTTCGAAATGCAATTTTCAAAAATCTTCTTGTTTGAAACTACAAGGCCCAGAGCTTTCATATTTGGTATATAGCATCATCTAGAGGTCCTCTACCAAAGTTGTTCAAATTATGCCCCTGGGGTTAAAATTGAACTTGACCAAAAGTAGGTCACAGGGTTAAAAATTAAGTTTTCAAAATGCAATTTACAAAAATCTTCTTGTCTGAAACTACAAGGCCCAGAGCTTTCATATTTGATGTATAACATCATCTAGAGGTCCTCTACCAATATTTGGTGGACAGCATTAAGGTTAGAAAACAGGACGTAAACAAAAGTTTGAACACAAAATTGATTTGTCTTTTTTGGACAAACTATTGATGTTTGACTTATAAAACTCTAAGATTACCTTCGTTGGTACATGGAGTTTAATACGGCTAAATATGAAAGGTATGTTCTTATAAAATTTTGAGTTCTGCACGCCAGCGTGAAATCTATTGTATTGGCTTATATTAATGGTTAATAAACGATTTATGTTGAGTTTTATTACTAACTTTATGCACCAATGGAGGTAATCTTAGATATTAATAAGTGTTTATAAATTTCATTTACAATGTTTATTTATTTAGTATAGTTTTACCTAACATATTGCAATATTTGTGACCGATCATTAGGGTATAAAGATACAGACCTATAGCACCTTTAAGCCAGGCAATTGCCATTGTGTAAAATAATACTGAAAATTGGTCAATGGACAAAATAATACTTCCACTTTTAGACTGCAGGCGGTTGCAACATCATTTATACCAGAAAAAGATGGCTTAGTGTTTTTATTCGTACAAATTGAATAATAAAATCACACGATAAACATATATAATTGAAACACGACTAAGATTTCAAGAATTCTTTATCAGCTAATATAATGCATGGATTTAATAGAACGACACCCGTGTACATGCATGTTTTTATAATTCAGCAACTGTAACAGGAATCAGCGATCATAGATATTCATGCAATCTTTACTGACAAAAAGCGGATATTAGTTAAATAAACATGTTGAGCAATTTTGTAAATTATCAGTACTTAACCAACACTACATATATTATTCACTGATGAATATACTGTCTTACCTCTGTAGAGCAACATCAGGCGGCTGCATAAATTTTGGTTGCTCTAGAGAGGTGTTGTTCCTCAGAGATTATTTGTTATATGTTCAATGTCACTGCGCGGGGAAGATATTTTTGCCGCTCAAGAGAGGTAGCCGCTCGTTAGAGGTGCCGCTCTAGGAGGTTAGACAGTAAACATTAGTAAAATAACCTTTTAAGTCATTTTTGTAAATTATAAGTACTTGATTAACAATAAAACGTTGTTTTGCCAAACAATTAAACCACATTCATAGTCTGTCCGTAGCGTCAATTCACTACAAACAACACACGTAAATGAATAAAATCATTTATATTCTTCCAAGCCTCATTGTATTCTAGTAAGTCTCTGTATGTGCCAGTTGGCAGCATTGTTTCTCGGGAAGTCTGACTGTGACGCCAGGTACAGACGTAGCGCCAGGTCAGGCCGGTTGTCCATCTCCATGCAGTGGGCGAAGAGGTGGGTGGCGCTCTCCCCGTGAAACACCTGGTCATGGTGGAGGCCGTCCAACCTGCTGTCACTCAATGAAAGGAGCGCCTGTAGCTGTCTGTGTCTGAGGCCGAGACCGCCGAACGTAAGGTACTGCAGGTAGTACAGGAACGGCCGGGAGTCCACCACGGCCCAGTCCATCCACTCACGTTCAGTAATATGTCTGTGTTGAAAGTCATCTCCAACTGCCCTGACCATCTCATAGTGTAGAATTGGTGGAACACAAAAGGCTTCTTGTTGAAGGAAACGTACACAATAAGCAACTCTGTTTGTCGACAATACATCAAGGTTTTCTTCATTTACAGCCTCCGTGAATGTTTCACGGGGTTTCCTAACTAATGGGTTCATCCTTCCACACCCACACACGGCTTGTACAGTGTTGTCGTACCTACGTTCAACATCCTCCAGTACATCAGCCGCCAGCT
>Ga0224511_10004087_pt1 | contig 10874 bp, 6 predicted proteins | sample SF_May12_sed_USG_2_FD_169988 | JGI IMG/M metagenome (GOLD analysis project Ga0224511, IMG submission 169988) | Sediment microbial communities from San Francisco Bay, California, United States - SF_May12_sed_USGS_8_1 | ecosystem: Environmental > Aquatic > Marine > Sediment | place: USA... | reverse complement strand
TCGGTAAAGAGGAAACAGCGACTTATTCAGATATGGTATGGTTTTTATTTTCATTTGAATGTCGTTTTTAACACTTATTGGGTCATATTCCAGCGGTCAGTTAACCTACTCACATATTTTCTGGGGCGATTTCGGAGACGTGTCTCTGCAACTCATTCAGTTTTGGACCTACCTGTCCAGCTGGAAGGCGGCGATTTCGGAGACGTGTCGCTCGATGTCGTCAAAGATGTAATGGTCCTCGCTCGCCTCCACCTCACGTGGGAACCTGGGTGGGAAAATTTAATATTAATAATAGTAGTTTTATAAAACTTGTATATATTTGCAAAAATGTTGGAAATACCATCAAATACGTCTGAAGTACAGTAGGTAGAATTCAGTGGTCTTCTCTCGCATCCCCCTTAAGCAGGTACATGGACTAACGATATATTGAATACTAGTAATACTTTATTCAATCGTATCTGCATATAACACAAAATTCGAAGTTTCAGAATTTTCACTACAGTCGAATGTGTTACACGAAGAAGATGTTAATGTCCTTGTTTGATTCAAAATCATTTGGGTATCTGGATGGGTGAAACGTTGTTTTTGTTCGGATAACAAATATTTAATGTTTGGACAATTAATTTGTTTAATGATTTTATTTCATATCAAATATGTTAAATCTTGAAGACGATTTTGAGTGGTCTTTAATACGTTCTTCTTTACAGGAAGAATTTTATTTTGTATATTTTTTAAATAGAAAAGAAATCTAGGAGCAAATATGCTTTAGTTCCATGAGTTTTGTGATATCGTTTGCAATGTAACTAACCTTAGAACATCAACTCATAACAATTGTCAAATTGTATTATTTTTTACAAAGGTTTAAGAATAAAGTGAAGTATGTGAAGTTTCACCTCATAAATTTGACAACAGCCCTGCCGCCATCTTTTAACCGGATGTTAAGTTTCAGCTGCGTTCCACCATCATTGTCGTCTGGAAAAGAACAGTCATGTGATTTACATACGTGTCACGTGATTCAGTCAAACATTCAAGCTCATATTACTGCTTTGCGATATAGTCCAAATATCCATGTTAATTTGTTATTTTCCCATACTAACGAAACCGTACATATGGCAAAGGCCAGCAGAACAAACTAATAAAAATCGTGCTATTTTATGCTTTTCCCCAAATAAAATAAATGTACTTTTGCTTAAAGGGATCATTCATTGGTCCTTTTATATCGATATAAACTTCAAACTAATCAAACTAATACGCATTTAACCGTGAAATGACACAAGCTACATGAGTAACACATGGACCAGGTGTCAGATATCTTAGGCCAATTGATGAATAAGTGATGTATATAGATATTGATTTTGTGTATTCCGTTTATCTCCCATGTCTCACATGGCAAAGATCAACTATAGATCAACATTAAAGAATCCCTTTAATAACTTCAGTAACCCTCCGATTACTGCTAGTACTTAAAAGTAGAAATAAGAAATCTATGAGCGACTTACAACAACACACACAAAAAAAACCCACACACATACAAACTCAACACCACAAACAACAACAACAACAACAACAAAAACAACATCAACAACAACAACAACATACAAGACAAATATAAATTGGAGAGATGTTCAACAAACAAAACGTACCTGCTTCTTTGAGTGGCATGGTAGCGAGGTCATTAAGTAGGGCCTGTAGGTACGGGTCATCCGGGTCATAGAGCGAGAACTGTCGAATGTTGCGATGAACGCGTTTCCAGTTCGGCAGTGGCGGGTCCCCAGACTTCCTAACCATAATGATAACTCATAATGATAACTTATAACAAAAAATATCACGTTATTTATATAAAATAACAAGTTGAATATCTTTGGTACAGTTTAAATTGCTGAGGCCTACTACATTGTGTTAATCTAATTTTAATAAAAACAAGATCTACGTTCCTTTGCTACTTAAAGTAAAAGTGTTAAACTTGCGAGTAATTTGTTGAATGAACGCTTCACAAAACACAACCAAATCCGAGAGATCCAAGTGATTGAAGTGGGAGTCTGTCGTCACGGGCTGTGAGTTCGACTCTCGGTCCGGCCACACGATTTAATATGTAATAATTATATACTTCAAGAATCAATCAAAATATACACTCTTCAGAAACACGTAAAACACATTTCTGAGAATAAGCACAATTTGTAATACATGTACATTGTACTTACATTTGCATATCATCATCATTGATGGAATAAAGAATATAGAATTGAACTGAAAGTGGAAAAGGTGGTTAAGACATGCATCTTCACTTTACTTACGGTTTTAAAGAATCGTAGCCCTCTAACGTGGGAGCATTTCTTCTGGCCACTGACCCCAGCTTTTTAGTGAAAACTTCAAACGTCACGTTTTCATAGAACGCCGGAAAGAATGGCGTCAAACTCGGAGCACGTAATTTTTCTATCATGACGTCAATTGTTTCGTCACGCATTGGAACGCGGTCACGCTCACTTTTGACGTTTTTTGACGTTGGATTTTCGACGTCCTCAGCTTCTTCAACGTCATTGTTAATGTTTTCCGATAAATTATCGTCATTTCCTGACGTCTTACGTATGCCGTCGTCCAGACGTTGTTTTACATAAACGTCAAGTTTGTTGACAGTATTTCCATTTGATGGACCGTTCTGTTCAAGTATCCGTTGAATATTCCGGTTTCCATCATTTGAACTCGACGTTCCGTCGCTAGCACCGTTTTTCTGATACACTTTTTCACGTAATATCAACGTAGTGTCCCGTATACTGTGACGTGACAGTAACAAAACGTTTACACATGTAAAAACTAAAATTAACGGAAGAGCAACGGCCGTTGCAAATTTGCCGTAACGTGACAGTTTTTTAAACATCGTGCACGCCTCCCAAGGTCACCTTGATTTTAAACGTCTTCTTCAGTCGAAGAAATCAATCAGAGTTTCACCAAGTCCATCTGAAATGATCAAATATTCAGTTTAACATTTTTTGCACGCATAATTGATGGATTCTAAAACATAAAAGACTGCCTCAAGAAAGGTTAAAAGACTGGGATTTTTTATCGTGATCATTTTTATAACTTGTTTTAACTGCCAAGAAATCTGACAAGAAATTAGGCTAATTCGTAAAAAACCGTCATACGTAATACCATTAAAATTATCTAGCGAAAAACAATTCCGATGTCGTCATGATACCACGAGAGGCATCGGAACTATTTCAAGTTTCACATTACCAATCGAAATGAGTGGTCGGATAACAAGAAATAAAAGGCTTTTGTTTCCCTGAATAAAATGGGGATTAGATTTAATCAAACCATCGAAATAAGTTTTATCATTCCGCATGTGAACGAACCTTTGTTTTCTTTTCACAACGTTTACATAGCAACGCTTTTTTGTTACATACACGGCAATACAATAACACATCAAATTTGCAAGAAAATGATTATAATTTATATTTGAAGTCAGTTGTAAATGAATCCATAATTGTAAGTATTCTATCAGATTGCAAAAGAGTATACATGTATCATAATATATCTACATGTAACAAACCTACACTTCTCCAACAAAAATCGTCCTGATAGCCATTTAAATGAACTCGTTACATAGCTTTTAAATAACATTGTCACATGTCATGGAAATCCACCATGAAAGCAAGTTCGACATACAAATGATAAAATATCATAAAACCAATAGCTCAAATGATTTAATTACACAATTATAGAGTCAGGTCTTATGAAATTGTTTATCTAATGTAACACATGCAAGAACGCATGAAGCGTTATACTTCTGAAGGAAATGATATGAAGGATTTGTTGATGAAGTTATACGCGGGAGATAATCGGGTTTTCTGCACTCAACTCTATTGATTAGAAGGGTAACATGTCGCTTTCTTCATAATGTATTGTTAACATGTTTAAGGTATATGCCCTATTGTAATATTTTTATTAAAGATACAATTTATCAACCTTATAAACCGTCTCTTACGTTTCTGTTTTAAAGGTAACGCATTACTTGTATTTTTATTATTTCAATATCCGGTTCCGGTGAAGCACCCCGCCCTCGCATAGTCCCGCGTTGGCACCACGTAGGGCTACACTGTCTGCAGTACCCAGGGGGGAGGGGGTTCGTCAGAAATAACATTTATTTTAAAGTTATAGAATATTCTTTACTTTTCATAACATTTTATTTACAATGCTGCGTGCATCTTCCCCCGTCACTTACATAGAAACGTTTGTAATCAATGTTTTGGTAATCAAGTACATGTATTTGTGCATTACAGATGTAAGGTCTGTACCTATTTACCTATAAAATCGGTCACAAATGGTGCAGTATGTTTAGTATACTAAATGAATTAACATTGAAACAGGATATGCACGTTTTAAATGACAAAAATGTGTTTGGACCAAAAAGTAAAAGCAAAGCAACAAAACAAAAAAGGGAAACATAAAATCCTTGCCAGAGCCGGGAATCGAACCCCGGACCTCTTGAACCGCGGTCTGATTTAGACCACCGAGACAACTGAACCTATCGATTGAAGATATTTAACAATTTCAACGTAATGTGTCGAATCATAAATAAACAAAGCCATTTTTCTTTGCTATTTTACATGCAAATATAACCATATTTTAGCAGTTTCTCATATTTATGGTTGTAGGATTAAAGTATGGTTAGAAGTAAGATGTAAACATTTCTGATTAAAAGATACAGACATAGCATCTTTAAAACACCAAGGTTAGCATTTTCATAACAGTAATGTTTGCAAGCGTCAAATGTCAACCAACTTTAAAATATGATAGTCGCCTGATAATTAAATTACACACACAACTACACAAAATCAAACAATGGTCACAGGTGTCTCGCGGTTGTATATTGATGACGTATTGGCGGGCGAACGGCAACAGGTGGTTGGATGTAATTGTTAATTGTTTTTCGTCTTTGCTTAAAAGCTCCTGTTACTGCTACTTCTGATGTAGTTGTTGATGTTGCTGGTTAAACTACTGCTTTGCAAAACCAACTGTTTTGCCCTTTTTATGGTCAAAACCCTAATGATTAACAATTATTGTTATTTTGATCAGAATAAGAAATAAAAGAATGCTGTTTAATGATTAACAATTATTGTTATTTTAATTATAATGAGAAGAAAAAGAATGCTGTTGTCTTTGTCGTTGCTGCTGCTGCTGCGGCTTCTGATTCTGCTTCTGCTGCAGGAACAGCAGTAGAGCATCAGCAGCAGTAACAGAAGCAGCTGCAAAAATAAAAGCAACAACACCATGACCAGCAAAACAAAACAAAACCTCATTACCTAGGGTTTGGAGACTTAATCACACAATGTTTGCGCACACTGGGTTGACAGACCTCGGGTGACAGTCGGCGGGATCGTGTTACCTGCCCAACATGTCCTGCTGTCGGCGGCCAGGATCATTAGCCCGCTAATAGGTGCAACAACATGGCGCAGCATGACAGGGACTCTGGTTTTGTCGCGTGGTTTGGTGTTAAGACCTCTTTAATTAGGACACGCTAAGCCTGACAGTTTGTTGTTGAAACGCTATGGTGCAGTCTGCTCGATAAATTTTTGTCAAATTCTGGAAGAAGAGCTCAGGCGACTTTTATACCTTTTGATTACTTCATTTTAAAGATTTCAAGCTGCAGTGTGGAAGAATTTATATGAGTTTATATTACTTTTATGCCTTAAACCTTATAAACACCGTCTCAGAGTCATTTTTGTCAGAAGAATATAACTATAACTTCATGCATTCTCGCATGTGTGTTAAAATAAAGCATCGGAAGGACGTAAACACTGCAGCACCAGCACGCATCATCACATTGATAAGCCAAAATGGCGTTGTATGTTATGACGTTACGTTATTTTTCGCCTTTTGTCGGGCCGATACGTCAATTAAAGTATCGGAAGAACGTCTGAGAGGCCTTTCGATGCTCCGACAAATGCCGGAAAGCTCGTCGTTATCATACTTTTAGATAGCATCTAAACTATTTTAAATATCACATTACCAATTGAAATGAGCGGTCGGTTAACGTGAAAGAAAACGGGTTTTGTGTCCCTGAATACAATTAGGACATATTTAAGTAAATGGTCGCGATTATATTCATAATTTCGTATGTGAAGCATCTCGCAACTTCACCCAGATTCATTCAAACGCCTAAAATAGCAATAAAAACGATTAAAGGATGCATAAACTACATTCAATAACCTATGTAATTACGAACAGACAAACCGTCAGCTATTTCTAGATTAAAAGACATAGACACGCGCGACAAAGTGGTATATTGTCTTAAAGGCATAGTTCAGGGTTTGTAAACAATTAATGTAACCAGCACTTCTACTTATTTAAAAAAAGAAAAGAATAAAACATATTGTTAAGATACAATTTCTTTCGCGAAAAAATATGAAATGGTACACTTGCATAACCTAAATTTGATTACTATTTTTTAAAGAAATTGGTAAATAACGCGATTCTGAGATGCCACTATAGATTATGAAAAAAATGTTTAGGCAAATTTCTACATGTTATGCTAGCATAAAACCATTCACACGCAATAATACTCCACATAAAACAAATACATATCTCACAAATATAAGAACACTTAAATTAAGTTTGACGAATTTTTAAAGTCCGTACATGTCTTATATCCCTAAAGCCCGACGCGGAAGCTTCTGTAGGCAAGTGTTGCTTTTTGTTTAAATCACCATTCCTTCTGCTCATATATATACTACATATAATGTATATACTATTAAAATGTCGTGCAAACTAATAATTTTATGAATTTGTATAATTCTTGAAATTTAATGCTTTTACACCTTTAACGCGCGACATAAGAATCTTCGATCGGTATTTGTTGGAAACCGGAAGACTCTAATGCATTTTCTCGGGTTTTCTTCATTAAGACGGGTTCGACACGAAATCATTGGATGATAAAACCTCATGTTACTATGATTAATTCAAAAGACACATGAACCATTCCTTTATAGTTTATACACTGAAATAGTTTATCGTAGAATTCTAATTTCGGACACGCGTGGAATCTGTGCATTTTGTGATGCCATTCAATGTGATCAAATTTACTAAAGTAAAATATTAGAAGTTGTGTTTTTATTTAAGATGTATGCTTCATTAAGTTTCAGGACTGGGGCTGTTACATTTCCCCTAAATAGTAGATGTTTGGTCCATGCTGCAATTAACAACATTTTATGTTTCGAGAAAAAGAACAGTGTTAGCATTGAAAACATGTACATTTTAAATGTTGTACATTGTAGTGTAACGTAGTGTAACGTGGACTCTCGTAATTGTTCTCGCCTGAGTCTTATGCGACCTTTTAACGATATGTTTGCGCGTAACTCACGACACTGCGCAAATATAACGTAATTAATAATCTTGGACATCTATCGAAGGCGAAACCTTTTATACGATTAGATTTTACACTTAACTAGTTACACAAAACTGTTTCGAGATATCTTTTTACGGCGCATTGCCTGTTGCGTATTGTTTAAGATGGGTGCTAAAATGTGTTTTATAATCTCGGAAAGTCTAATAGCATCAGTGAAATTTAAATTTAAAAGCGTCTAATATCAGGTCACCCTTATAAGTTTGGAACCAATTTGGTTCAAACCATTCTTTTATATGCATGATGTATGGCAAAAGGCCGCACTCTAAGAAATCAATGCGATTAGGAAAGATTTAGCTGGAATTAAGCCACCTGCTTTTGTTCGACAAGCTTTCATTTGTTCTGGTCTCTATACATTCAGTGGACCGCCTTTTATACTAAAATATCGCGCTTATTTTCATTAATATTTGTGACCAAAAACTAGTTCTTTTTATAATCATTTTTTTCTAGACAGACATAGAGACCATAGTAAAACTGTTATATAATAATTGAAATCAAATTTAAAAAACAATCATATGTTATGTCATATCATAAAAATGTTACATGTTTAGTGTACACAGTAATCTTAAGCATAGAAAAAAACACAACTAAAATTGGTAACTCTTATATAAGTTCATTATTGCAATTCATTTTTCCCCAAAATAAAGTAACATTTACATTTTTATATTAGTATGCTACTAGTATTTTAATTAATTTGTTTTTCAAACTAATGTTACTGTTACCTCCTTATACTCCGAACACTTCCTTCTACGATACGGATATACACATACACGTAAGTTTCACATAAACTATTTTATGATATGGATTATGCATTAACTCAGTCGAGATGGTGCATAAATTTCACATAAAACTTGTTCACATATTGTAGACCGATCAAATGCTTTTACATTGCTAGTGCAATACTCAAAATGTAGCTTTTATTATTTTGTTTGTAACCATAAGTCCTTCTTGGCCAGACATTACAACCTTTGTGTTGCCTTACGTAATTCATATCGGACTATAACCATTTACTAAAATAAACACATGAAGAACAATATGCCTCTCACAATGCAACATGTTACATGTCTATTTCTATACGCAGAAAAGAGCTGCATGACGAATAAAGAAGAAATAATTCTATCTGTCGCTATAGCCCAATGGACAACTTAATAATATGAAAAAGGACACTTTCTAGAAAAATTACTTACTAAACTTAGTACCGCTGGTCAGACATTACAACGTGTAATTTGCCCTACGTAATTCAAATGTTAAAAATATCAGAACATATGCAATGATATAACGATTATGATTATAATATTTTAACTATTTTTTATATTAATAATAAAAATCTTACCTTTGCTTTAGCCTTAAACGTTTTATTTTCTGATTCTTCTATAACCTCTCTGTGCCTTGAAATTTGGAGTACCATAGTATTTTATAATAAAGTTTAAATTACAGGTAACGCCTTCTTTTGTGGATAGGTTCGAGCATAAAACACATTTATTCCTTTCAGAACAGATTCACGTTTAACACGTCACAATGACCATTTTCTTTTATATCCATACATTGAAAACACCAACATGCAGTTTTCTTGTATCGATAATTTCAATGGATAACAAAATTACCGATTTGTAAACATACGAATAATTCAGATTTTATAGGCATCAGCACGCTTGTTTCGTTTCTATAATGTATTCCAATAACTCCTGTTGATTTCCAATAAGACAGAAGATTGTCACGTCTTTTTTTATAAATACAGATATTCTATTATGACAAATCGTCAAGCTATTAAACTTTCAAAATACGTCTGGTTTATGACTAAATATTTGTAACCGTCTATAAGTATAAGGTATGCACACTCAGATGCCTATGTATGGGTTTTTATAATGAACAAGGACGAGAGTGTATGGTTAACACTATTGGGCTTCGGGTAGGCTGGTGGTTATTCAGGTGTGAAAGCTAAGTAAATAATAGAAACAACTTAACTACGTCAGTAGGAGAACTCTTAGACTTGTTAAATAAGCAAACTGAAGCAAAAGACGGTTGTTTATGAATATGAGAATTATACGTGGCTGTAAATGTAATTTTACTCGATTAAAATGTCTTTTCTGAATCAAGCAGGGCTCCGTTCTTGATTGTTAAATTAGTGTAATATGAGACGCCATTGAAATGGATGTCGCGTTTTTTCGTCTGCATCCGCATGAACAAAGATTATATTTTATAGTCGAGTTGTGCATTTGTAAGTAGAGCATTTGTGGGCGTTCAATTATTTGTGGGCTTGCTTTTAGTTAAGTGGCAGTGTAGAACATGCAAATAAAATGCGTGCTTTAAGCGACTGCGCGATCTTGTCAAAAAAACGTTTTAACATTCTAAAGAAAAATTCATTGTACAGTCAAAACACCCTCAAGTAGAGTCTACATCTGATATATAAAATGGTAATCTTAATGTAGACTTCAACTTAAGTGCATTTTATGCAATGCTTCGGTACATTTTTTCCTGTTTGACATTAACTCACCATTATAGTAACGAGATAGTTAAAACATAGCCTACATGTATTTGATCAAAGCTCGTACAAAAACATATGATGAAACAAGATCCGGTAGAATATAGAATATATAGTCTCGAAGTTTTGTTATTTTGTTATATTTTTAATATTATATTCATTCATAAGCAAACGTCACTATTGTTTTCGTTTTCATTGATTTTCAGATCAATATATCTTATCTAAAAACATCTTGCAACCCAAAACGACTCAAAGCACGGGTCAATGTGTAACAACACTTTCTCGTCATACAAACGTATTATTGGCCACTCATGATAACACTTCCACAAAAGAAAAAACAACTAGAAAACGATTGTACTTGATGTTTTTTTTATTTCTTCAATTTTGTATCTTTCGATAACTACAAAGAGAGAAATTATTGACACATTAAATGATACAGTATCTATAATCATATATAAATATCTCAATTACAATAAAAAGAACTTTTTGTTGTCAAACAATTTAAGATGGAGAGGTATGAAACTAATCAAATAGCTTAATCTATTAAATGCAATTTGATTCACAAAACAATAAACATATTTAATTTTTTGCAAGACAAAGGCTTTTTAAGCCCAAACTATATAACGAATGCGTTATATAGTTAATCCGGTTTAATAATCGATTAAACGCTGGTGTTTCTGGAAACGGAAGTGATGTCACAGCAGCTGCGCGTGACCTCACGATAGTTGAGCCAGGTGCGCGTGAGGATCTCGACCTCGCATGTCATGTGCTTCACAACCTTTGGGATAAAAAGTTTTGTTATAGATTGTTATTTTGTTATTCCAACATTACTTCTTTAAACACGTAATTAATTCAAGTCCGTATTCGTGCTCTTTAACTGTTATTTGTTTAAAAAGAAAATATAAAAATACCGTAACAACCAAATTGTTAATTAGAATTTATGTCTAGATATACAGTTAATAAAAAAAATTGTGTATCAATACTTAAAATAAG
>Ga0224511_10004086_pt1 | contig 10874 bp, 2 predicted proteins | sample SF_May12_sed_USG_2_FD_169988 | JGI IMG/M metagenome (GOLD analysis project Ga0224511, IMG submission 169988) | Sediment microbial communities from San Francisco Bay, California, United States - SF_May12_sed_USGS_8_1 | ecosystem: Environmental > Aquatic > Marine > Sediment | place: USA... | reverse complement strand
CATTTTGTAGACAATACTGGTGGCGCCATATGTTGTGTGCAATCTACATTAAGCAAACAGATATAGCCGTTGCAGACTATGACTCTCTCTTCAAAAATAAACTCAATTTACAAACGCATATGGTAAATATGTCGGTGTCAAAGTTAGGCAAAAAGTTTGATGAATTCTCTACTTTAGTTGAAAGTAATAATAGAGAACATTCCTGTAGCCAACAAACACGTATTTCTAAATATTCAATATACTGCTGTGTATTTACGCATACGTATACTGTTCTTAAGTGGTCTATTTGCCAACAATGTTTTTATTTCATTTGAAAACAAAAACAAATACATTCCAGAGCCAAACAATTAGGCGTTCTATTTGTTTGTTGAAGGAAAGTAGCGGTTAAAAGGTCTATCTGGGAAAAATTAGTCTACACAAATGTGTTTAGTTTTCTAAGAAATGCACATGAAATTAATCGGAGCAAGGGGAAAGTCCTAAAGAAGCATACCCGCAGAGAAGAATTAGCAGTCTCTGTTTTATTGAAACTGTTCATCAATGAAGTTGAAAAATGCCACTCCAATAACGCACCCCATTTTCATATGTTAACAACATACAATCCATGATCCCAAAGGACCAGAAAATGTAACTGCATTTTGATGTAGTACGGGACGACATTGCATGCTTTGAGTCAGTAATGCAGTACTTTTTATCATATTACAAATACAAACATAATCAAGGATTGAACATTGCATATCACCAATACACTGCCGTTTCTCTAAAACATACCTTGCTATAAGAAGTTTTAAAATTGTATCAGAGATAAAATACCGCTTGTTACACAGGATTGTAACTCATATAATCAAAGACAAGAATTACGCAGAGCCGATATATCATTAGTTTAGGAACTTTTCGCTTTACATGACCCTTGTCTTTACTTTGCCACATATAAGACCTTTTCGACACGAGAATTGCTATTTACAAGAAAGATAGCAATGAATATTTGATTTCGCAAGTACCGATGGTGGCAGTCTGATTGATAAACTCTGTTTTCCAATTGACATTTCCAATTACCGTAAATATGGACGTAGAGAATGGATGAGCGAGTCACAATGAAGACAGATTGGAAAAACCAACGTCCATAGGGTTGGTGAAGGATATGTGTTATGTCCTTCATAGACTAGTTAAGTAGACTTTTTTGTTTGTTTTTTAGATCCGACAGTACTTGCACCCATATTTTCTAACGACTATATTTTTATGTGCTAATGACAATGTACTAATGAGCAGACACCCACTGCGTTTGTTAAACAATTCCTAATTGGACCATACAAACTAAACAAAAATTCACTTCATATCGTTTACAAAACAGTACAACAGCACCCGTGCGATTGGTGACAATATCTAGGCGTGAATTGCAATACACGTCTTTATTCAGCATTTGTATTGAAACATTGTAATGCTATACTTTTTTAAAATTATTTTCTATTATTTTTACATATTTCATTGACTTATATTAAAACGCACGTGTCCTTTACATAGCGTTGGCTGTACAAAAGACGAATTATTTGAGGCGGAGCGGCATATTTATTGGCACTGTAATCGATCGGTTTTTTTACGAAAACACATTTCGAAATACTATGATTAATTTTGATTATTCGGATAAAGATATAAGATGATACGTGCATAATAAACAAATACATGTAAATGCTTTTTGGTAACATAACAAAACCTCCTCTAAACTAAAATAAATAATGTCTTTCACAGCGGCTGATTATTATTAGTTACGGCAATGTTTGTAGGTGCCGTAAATCTGTAAAGAGACACAAACCAATTTCGTTCTATAATAAAAGTCAAACACTTAATAAAAATCTAAGAAATCTTACCTTTACGTATTAGGTTAAAAACATGAAATGCACTCCTCTGAGGTACATACTACACAATTTTTAGCTTTACTGTATAATTACTTTGTATTTCTTTAGTGATATAATGTGTTTAATATTATAATGAAAATGACTCCAGTTGGGATTAATCTCAATGGGTAATTGACAGAGCTGATTGATTCCAATTGAGGTATATTTCCTAATGGGATTTTGTCAGGGTTTTTTGTCTCCAAATGGGAAATGGACAGGTGATGACTGGTTTTCTGTGTCCCCTCCCATTGATTTTTAATATCTATGAAAACACCTTCAATCCCCCATGGGGATGCTGGTTTACATTTATTTTACTTTACCGACGAAAGTAAATAATTTTAATATAGTTTATTTTATGAGTTCAGAAACAGTTTATGTCGAATATGGAACAAAATTAAAATTGAAATTTTTAAAATACATTTTTTTTGAAAATATGTGGAAAAAATCCCCGTTTTTATTCATGTAGAACAATATCCCATGGAAAAAGGGCCAAGATCAACGGGAACCCCAATTCCCATTGCGACCCCAAGAGATAAGGCGACGTTATGATCATGTTTCACAAACTTCCAAAAACAATACTTACTTTTTCAATATGATTCATGTACTCAGTGCCTTCTACCTGATACTTTAATAGATAATCCGGACACTGTTACATATTTATTTATATTTACCATAGCTTGCATGGTGAAAATATAAGTACCGGTGCTATTAAAGCTGTGTTTCAATGGTAATACATGATGCCAAACCACTGACCACTTTAGGCCATGATACATACAAAGAGGTGCATAGTAATAAATCAATAAATGCACACAAAACCATGTATTTAATTCAGTGAACGTTGTTTTTAATTTCATATAAATTATTGAATTAATATTTCTTATGTTTGCTCTTTTTAGGAATATGCAAATCAACATTTATATGACCATGACGGATGGATAGTTCCACAACTGTCAATCAGGATAAATTATAACGGTACATGGTCAATTTAAATCCAATGGCTGATAGGTTTATGGTAAAATGACAATCTGACCTAGTTAAAACAATTGAAAGCATGGTTCCTGTTTGTGATAAGCGTTATCACATATACAATAGATTTCGCCATTTTTGGGCGGAGATTAAGAAATTGTGGAACTATCCATTATCATTTCAAATTGTAAAACGGTAGAAAGTATATTTATAACACATCATAATGTATAGTGTGTTTTAATATTTATAATAATTTGTTGAGTATAATTATAAGTGTTATGAAATAATTCACACATATGTTTGGTTAATATAATAAAAAGGCCACCAACAAAAATGTTATCGCCAACATGTTTCTTGTGTTTGCTTTTTGTCGGAATATGCAAATCGACAATAATTTGATGACCTTGACAGATTATCATTTCAAATTGTAAAACGATAAAAAGTATATTTATAACAACATCATGATGTATGGTGTGCTTTGTCCGTTTTGATATTGATTTGTTGAGTATATAAGTGTAATGAAACAATTCAAACAATTGGGCTACATGTTTCTAGTTTATATTATAAATAGGACACAACAAACACAAATTACAACACTTTTGTTATCGCCGACATGTCTTTAAAATGTTACAAAATGTGGTACATGTACACTTGGAACAGTTCTCATCGGATTTCATAGGTTTTCGTCTATAAAAAATCACCGTAGACGCAGACCAAATTTAACGGAAAGTGTAATGCCCGACTATCGCAGCACTTGTCGCACAGAAATGCACACATGATTACCCCCGAGAACAACAACTGGAGGCCTCCATTCTAATCTTAATTATACTTTAAATGAGACAATCTGTAGCAGTTCATTACGCAACGCGCCATCTCAGGTCATACATGTCTTTCAATTATTTAGAGGTCAGCATATTTTTATTGATTAGTACACACTAATCAAGATTATTCAATACAGACACTTGTTTTTGTCCAACATATGTTATTCTAATTAAGCGTTTTGCCATTTCGCTGGTCATTCATGTCCAATGTAAAGAAACAAGGTACCAATACATGAATACAATGACGTACACTTACGCTGATTTATTTAGTAAATGAGGTCGTTTGGTTAATTGCTTTAAATATATGGTTGTATGTTGTTTTTACACCAAACTGCTTAAACACAAAAACAATCCCATTATGTTTAATTGCACAGAAATCTAAAAAGGAAGAAATAGAAGTTTGAAAAATAGTTGTAACAAGTTGCCAATGTTTTTACATGTCGAACCCAACCTTACCTTAGTTTCAACGCACTTTTAAGATGTTAACATACATAACGTAGAATGTCAGTTTATAATGACAAAGTCATCGTTTTGTCTCATAGCATTGGGAGTTATCTTTCAAAATACCATGATTCTTGTTTATTTAGAAAGTCTTTGTTTGTGATTTTGAGCAAATGTCGAACAAAATTCTTTGTAAGATTGATATTTTTGTCACGTCATCTTATCAATAATCTGTCTTTCTTCATTATTCAAAGACGAGAAATAAATGTGATCCCCATTTTCTCCATTTGTACTCGGCTTATTATTTTCTTGGCGCTACTATTTGCACCATAATGTCATAAAACTTTATCGTAACACCGTGGATTCCCTAACTTAGTCTCAGGAAATCTCAGGAAATCAAAACAAGTGTATTAAATCATTTAAAAAGAACTTTGATGTCATATATTGGCAGTTATTTCAGTTACAAACCTATATTATCAGAGCAAAATTATCCGACCGGAAAGGAAACCAGTATTACGAGAAATACTTTTATAGTTGGCAGCCTCCATTTGTCATTTTAAGATACCGTCATCATTTTATGACATGTTTTATACCAGGAGAGAGCTGTGTGGAGTCGAAGTCACAACCTTAGAATTAAAGAAAAACAACATCGCTATCCTTTCGTCTGAGATAACTGGACTGATTAATATACGTAACAGTAGATTAAATGCTCGTGATTCAAGCATACAATTGAAGTTGTGTGTTTTTTGTTATTATTATATCAAATTTATATAGCACTCGTTTCATGCATATTTACACGTTCAAAAGTGCTTTGAATGTGATACTACATGTGATATACCATTGTGTGACAAATTGACACTTTTAATAATGTAAACAACAAGAAAACAGTTGGCCGGGTATAGTTTTTGACGCGTAAGAATGTTAGCTCGTGTATTGAAGGCCGTTGTTATTTGTACGAATAATGTTACCTAACGCCCGTTAATAAGACGACGAAAGGATATATAATTATAAACACGGGCGTAAATTGAATAATGTCTCTTGGTTGTGAAACATAAATTTCTTTGTAAATCATGTCAATGTATAAAGCAAGACCAGGGCAATGCGAACATGATATTTTGATAATGCATTATACATGCACCTAAAATTGAAAAAAAATTCGTTTACGAGTACCAGTATATAGAACGATATGTAATAAGCGTTAGCTTTTTTAAAGATTTGACAAAACGTCCTACAACAGAAATGTTTAAACATTGTACCAGATTTTAAACACCGATAATACATGTACAATGCAGTAACACAGAGAATCATCAACCGTATTACATGACAAAGCTTCAATGAAATATATTTAGTAACTATTCACTCTTGTCTTTACTTTGCCACATATAAGACATTTTCGACGCGTGAATTATTATTTACAAGACATAAAGCAAGAAAGATAACTTTTGTGTTCCAATTGACATTTTCAATTACCGTAAACAGCGACGCGGGGAATAGATGAGCGCAGTCACAAAGAAGACAGACTGTCAAACTGAACGTTCATAGGATGAACTTGGGACGTCTTATGGTTTATATACCTCTTTTAACACGTCAATAACTGCACTGTTATTGTTTTACAATTTTCGTCTTTAATTTACAAAATGCGCCAATGACTATTAACAGTGTGTATTTGTAGGGAAAGCCACTGGACATGTGTAACAGGTCTAAATAGGACCATAACATCAAACACATTGGCATAAAACATGCGATAAGTGTAATCGTTTATATTAAACTGGTTTGCTCAACATGTTTAGTAATGAAACATGCAAACTACTGCATACTTATTATTAATTAAACGGGTGTATTAAACAATTACTGCATACATAAATATTAATTTACGCGCAATCGAATTTTTTTTACTTCAAATAAGTCAATCTTTTATATAAAGCCAATCTGTTATTTAAAAGTTAAAACTTTGTTTTCGCGTAATAAGTAATGTAATGCGTAATTCGCGTAATGTTCATGTCTGCAGAAATTCTTTTATAAATGTTCCATATATTAATGGATTTAAAATAAATGTTAATATCAATGGGGCGGAGTGTCGCACACTAGAATCACATTTGGCAGACGCAGGTTGAGGTCAAACTTGGTCAAAAATAAGTTTGTCCGAACATACCTGGAACTTTCAATCTGCATATCAGCAACATATATCTTGTTTTAAAAATTTATAATATACATGATACACAAGGAACTGGAATAAAGCGGATTTTATAAGTCCCACACTTACAAATTAATTAACATAGCGGCAGACCTAGTTTAATGGAAAGTGTAATGACCGACCGTCGCAGCACTTGTCGCAGAGAAATGCACTCTTGATTACCCTCGAGAACACTAACCGGAGGCCACTTTTCTAATCTAAATTAGACTTTAAACGAGACAATCAGTAGCGCCCAGTGAGGTCATACGTGTTTCTTCCATTTATTTAGCGGTAAGCAATTATTTTATTATTACACTTTTAAAGAGTATTCAATGCAAACAATTAGTTTTGATGGAATAAATGTATTCTTATAAATGGTTCATTTGTTATTTCGATGTTCATTCTATTGTAAACACAAGCAACAAATTTGAGTATGCACATTAATAACGCTAATTTATTAGATATTAAATTGATAATTATTATCAGGTTGTCGTTTGCGTTCGAATAATATGATTGGACGAGGGGTATTTGGTAAGTTCCCGGAATGCATCTTTTATTTTAACACGAATTGGCAACTTGTTTAAAATAAATCCCCATGTTATTGGAAATTTTAATACCATTAAAAGGATATGCTATAACAACCATTTTAAAATGTTTGTGAAAATAATAAGAATATTTTTACTAATGGTGCTTGCATAACGGGGCATTTTTAGCCAAAATATGTCAAAAATTAAAAATATGTCTTTATAAAAACATTTTAAGTGTATTTATTTAAAACTGACAGGAATAAAATTTACATGTTCAAACCACGTAGTATGTGCACTATTTTCATGTGTATTTCAAATGTTCTCTAATATTTTGTTGCTGTCTAACTTTGAAAAAATATGAATATGTGTAGGGATTAAACTGGCTGACTGGCTTTTCATTTTTACAAATTATGCATGAACAAATATTGGAACCTTAATATTGCTGCCCCGACGCTATTTTTCTTACGAATTATACCAAAGTGACATGACTTGATTACGTCATACATCATTTAAATTTTTAATTATATGCCTTAATTTTGTAATACATTTTTATTAAAGTTCCTAAATATATATATGTTTACATTTCATGATTTAATATTAATGACTCTATAACTTTGTAATGTAATGTAGAAATTGCCCCGGGGTAGCAAGGTTGGGGTTACCATGGAAACAAATATTGAAAGAAGAAAATTAAAAAAAAATATTCGTCATTATTGTTATCGTAGGAGATAGAACATGTTTTTCTACAAATGTACCATTTTCTATAAAATAAATGTAACCATTGAGTTTATGCATAGCTAGCCGGGGAACTTACCTAACACCCCTCGTATTTCAAACATTAAACTGTTAAAATATATATATAATAAACGTAAGTTATTTTAAATAAAAATATGTTACGAAGCAATATCACAACAGTGGCATCCAATTAGTTTAAATTTGACGTTCATTTTTTAAAAGATGTGTTCCGCTGCATCAGTTACGAAACACATACTATAAGAAAATATTATCACTGAACGAATGTTAATTAATTAAAAGAGATAGAACAAGAACATGTATTTAGCATACACCTATATATTGTCAGGTAAAATAATTATTTGCATGTTGAATTCATCGCTTAGGAAGTTGCAACGAACGTTTAAGCTGTAAACAGATGCAGCATAGAAACACTTCAGTTTATAAAGACAACGTCATCGATTTGCACAATTGTCCTTAGTGTTTTTTTTCCAAATATAATGATTCCTGTTTGCATAGGAAGCCTTTGTTTGCAATCTTGTAAAAAAATAGAAAACCTAGTTCTTTGTAAGATTGAAAATTATATTTCGTCACGCTATCCCCTCAGAAATCTGATTTTCGTCATTATACAAAAACGGGACATAACGAATATTCAAATTTCCCTGAATTTTCCCTCATTTGTACTCGGCTTATTATTTATCTTGACGCTTCTATTATCACCGTAATGCCGTTAACCTCCATCGAATCACCTTGGACATGGTAAGGGAAATTATATCCCCTAACACAGTGTCAGGAAATCAAAACAAGTGCATTAAATCATTTAAAAAGAACGTGAATGTCATAGCATGCCAGTTATTTCAGTAACGACGTATGTTATCAGAAAAAGAGCACCCGACCGAAGAGGAAACCCGTATTATGCGCACATATTTAGTGGACACATCACTTCATCATTTAGAAATCACCGCATTGACTCTACACAAGAAGATAACGGCGCGTTGGGTCGACATCAAAACGCCCTAATTAAAAACAACCCGACTCTTTCGTTTGAGACAACAAGGCCTAGCAATGGAAAGAAATTCCATGCTTATAATTCAGTAGCTTGGAAACATTTCGATTTTTAAACTTTTAGACATACTTCGTTACATGTGACACACACAACTATATTAAATATATAACACTGATTTTGCACTGGTGCACGATTGTTAGACCGTTATTAGTAAGTGTTTGTGTAATTATAAGTCAATACTTTTATTGTGCCTATGTAATTTCTAAAACTAAACCAGACGTGTAAACGAATAACAATAGAAATGCGTTGATATTACTGCTTTACATTAAATGTTCTTTGAAGTTTATTATAAGGTCTCTGGTAACTGCAAGAATGTATCATTGCTCCGAACACGATTGGGATTGCACACAAGTAACGCTGATGAATTAATAATGGATGACTGGAGGGATACACAGATGGGTCAATTACTTTCTTTCTCATCAAAGGAATACGCTGTGATTGGCACTACCTAGACTAATTCAATTTCTATACAATTTGATCTTAAGTACATACATTAATCGAGCACGTTTTCTTCTGATATATCGCAAACAATTATTCAAGTGCTCTGCTAGGTACATATTTCATGTTACTCTTTATGTAACAAATACAACAATGACTTATGTCGCATATGTGCATCGTATTTAGATACTTAACGGCCAAAAACCAGATATATTTTAATAATGGATACCTAATTATGACAGACAACGAACATTTTAGCAGCTTTCATGTTCATAGTAAAACGTTTTCTTGAATACGTGTGCCAATTTCCAAGAAAGTACTATGTTAATCTATTATTCCCTAATAAGGCTATGAAGAGTATATTTAATTATAAACCCAGACAAAAATTAACTACTGGCGGCTGGTAGTGAAACCTTGCAAAGCAAAGTAAATGCGAAAATCATATTCAACAAATGCTCTAGGCCTCAAATAGAATGCTCTTACTTTACGTTCTCTGAGTGTAAACGTCTAACAAGTTTAGAAAGGGCATTCACATATGAATGGTGAATAAATTTGATGGTTATGAAATATTTTATCGGGCTTTATGTCATAAGAAAAATGGTTATACGTGTTCAAATTGTCGTCTGGATGGAAAAACAAAATATTAAAGTGATAAAGATAAAGCATAGCAATTTCTCTCTGAAGCTTTACGTTTCAATTTTGAGAATCCGTCGGTCCCCCGTTGGTCGGTCGACCGTTGTTTTACCGACATAATAAATTAATTTACACGTTTGTGGAGGGACTACTTTTACATGTATTCACATATGCAATCTAAATAAAATGTGATGTGTGTCAATTTAGTTTTCGTGAAACTACGCATTACAGAGTTATGTGCCTTTAAATTGCGTCTAAGTAACGATGGATATAATTAGTTACCACATTCTGTGGTAAAGCTTTTGTTAAATTTAATTTGCTTGTACATAGTTCACACACCTTATACATATGGCTTTTTAAATGAAATGAAACTACGAGAATTACAAAATCCCCATTGCTATAAGGTAGTTGTCTTGGCAACGATATGTAAGTTGCTACAAATCAACTGATTGCGTGTTCCCTCTGAATTTATTTTAGTTGACATGTCTCTTCAAAGACCATGACATAAAAAGTAGGTCCATATTTTCCATTTTGAACCCTGTTTCTGTGTCGAATGTCTCATTGTTCATGATTTTGAAATGGATTTTTGTTTAAAAGTCCTAAAAAATCCATTTTATTTAGTACATGTTCATCAATAATGAACAAATGAAGAAGAAAAAATCGGTCGTCCTAAAGATGTTCCTTCAGATTTTTTAAAGATGAAGCTTCTTAGCAGCTTTGTTCGCAAAAACTAACATTTTCACACAGGTCATTGGCGAGAACTCAGAAGATTGATTCTGACGTTCATACATGTTCATACAGGTACGTCATAGGAAATTACTCAAAAGTTCGGTTCGGACGTCCATACATTTTCATACAGGTCTATCTGGAAAGTTTTTAGAAGGTTTGTTTGGACGTCCTAGCATTTTCATGAAAGTAATCAGAAGTTTTGGTCAGACGTCCTAACATATTCTTAAAGGTCTGTCAAATAATATGACCGACCGTCGTGTTTTAAATCTCAAATATACTTCAAACGAGGTCGTTAACATCTTAGTATAATGTAATTTAGACAACAACATTTCTTTAAAAACGTGAAATTAATTTATGTGAGTTAAAATTATTAATACAGTATTTAGAACATAACAATGTTTACACACACTTCCATTTTTCTGTTGAAGTGTTCGTCACAAGCATGTTTTGTTTTGCAAA
>Ga0224511_10004085_pt1:2500-10874 | contig 10874 bp, 5 predicted proteins | sample SF_May12_sed_USG_2_FD_169988 | JGI IMG/M metagenome (GOLD analysis project Ga0224511, IMG submission 169988) | Sediment microbial communities from San Francisco Bay, California, United States - SF_May12_sed_USGS_8_1 | ecosystem: Environmental > Aquatic > Marine > Sediment | place... | reverse complement strand
GGGGGGGCGGGGTAGAAAATCATTGAAAGTGTTGAAGGTTGAAGTTAAAGTCATTTTAAAGCGTGTTTTGGTCCTATTTCTATTAAATTTATGTTTAAAATTAATCGCGAGCGAAGCGAGCGAAGAAAAAAATGAGAAAAATTAGCGTTTTCGGCATTAAAAAATCATAGGTCCGCGGCCGTTAGGGGGGCGCGCGCCGGGTGCGCCCCCCCCTGGATCCGCTAGTGGTTTGTTATATGTATCGGTCGAAGAGTAATCACTTGAATCTAATCGCGTTCGGATACAAATGAAATGCTACCTTCTTGTATTGAAAGATCCCAATTGTCATTTACCACTTTATTGTTTTCTTGTTCGAGATATAATTATAGTTATTTTACAGCTTCAAGAAAAGTTTTGAAGAGATATCTATTTTGTAAAATAATTTGTGTGTCTTTATTATTTAACGGAACAATAAAAATGTTCGTTGTCGGCAGGATTCGAACCTGCGCGGGAAGATCCCAATGGATTTCTAGTCCATATCGTTGACGATTTGTCAACTGAAAAAAGGGGTCAGTAATAATAGATTTCTTCACTGAACATAACTTGACCAGTATTTACCGTTAATTTTATTTTATTTTTCATTTTTTATTTTTTGAGCATCTGGAGGGCAGCTGCTTTAAGGGACGTCCCTGTGAGAAGAACCAACGCCTTCACCAGATTAAATAAATAACAAAATTTAAACGAATAGCAAACTCGCCACAGGACATATTATGGTATCACACTATAGGGTTTGATATTATTATTTTCTTTTATTGTGAAAATACAACGCTTTTCCATCTTCTATGTTTTTGTTAGAAATAAAATTCACCGCCTTTAAATGTTATGGAAATTGTTTTGAAGAGATATTTCGTAAAGTCATTTATTTGGCGATTTTTTGTTCAACGGAACAATAAAAATGTTCGTTGTCGGCAGGATTCGAACCTGCGCGGGAAGATCCCAATGGATTTCTAGTCCATCGCCTTAACCACTCGGCCACGACAACCCTTCTAATATTAGCTTAGTCTATACTTTAAAATAGGTGCATTCGTTATCGCAATAGCTACAAAAAGCTAGGATCTCCGGACACTGAGGCCGGTATACCATCTATACGTGAACGTGTAACGTGAACGTGAAGCGCGAACGTGAACAATCAAACGATTTCCTATTGTATGTATTCATTATCAGCGTGAGCGCGACGTGAGCGTGATACGCGAATTTATGACATACGACCGTGTAACGCGAGCGTGAAACCGTACACATGTAGTGAGTTTCCAAGTTCACGCATGGCATTTACGGACCAGTCTGTAAAAGAGTACAGGGACACAGACATTAAAGACCGGGTGTTTGCAGAATATAGCAGACTCAAATTAATTTCATTTGCAAAAACAATGTTTATTTAATCAATTGGATTAAACTTTATATTTATATTATATAATTATAAAAGTTTTTTATCGCCTTCAGAAAATGTTATGGAATTGTTTGGAAGAGCTTTTTTACGTAAAATCATTTATTTATTAGTCTTTATTTTTTAGCGAAATAATAAAAAATGTTCGTTGTCTGCGCGGAAAGATCCCAATGGATTTCTAGTCCATCGCCTTAACCACTCGGCCACGACAACCGTTGTGATTATACCTTAATATACACCTTAAAATAGGTGCATTCGTTATTATTCGCAATGAGCATAAAATAGAAAGCAGGGAAATTTCAAACCGGAAATACCGTGAACGGCAAGCCAAATAGGTGCATTGGTAATCGCAAGCGCTTCAAAATGCTAAGATATCCGGACACTTATTCTATGTTACAACTCTTAAATCTCCTATCCCAGCCTTGGTGGATTTTAATTCCCAAATTAAAACAAGTCAAAATAAACAACAGTATTTGACAGATAATCATTATCAATCGAATACTTTATATATAGTACTTCGTTCAATTTTATTCAAATTCCTCGTTGTGGCTAAAAAACGTGAAACAATTATTAATACGCTTCCCCTGGTCCTGGAAGGATTCTCGGTTTATAAATACATGTATAACGGAATTCCCTTCGCCGCGCACCTTGCAAGAGCCAAAAAAAACGCCGCACGTTTATAGGTCATTCTAATTTGAGAACAATGTTTACATCATAAAGCGTTTGAAACGGTTTGTATTTATTGCAAAATAAATGTGCAATTACAATTCTATACTGACATTATTAGTGAGAAACGTATCAATAATCAAGTTTTATGTACCTTGATATATATGTTATGTTTTTTAATTAATCGCTGACATTTTATTTTAAATGTTCATTAAAGGCTGGAATAGGAGGTTGAAAGGGACTTCTCTGTAGGGAGAATAATTGCTTTTATCTGATAAGATAAATTACAAGTTTTAAACGTATTGCCAAATCGACAGAGGTATCACAAGATTCTGATGCAAATCGTTTATCTTGTTTGTTGAAATACAACGTTTTTTATTCTTACCTATTTTCTTGTTTAAAATATAAAAATTAATTTACCGCCCTAAAATGTTATGAACATTGTTCAATGAGATAGTTCGTAACGTCATTTATTGGTGGATGTTTATTATTTAACGAAACAATAAAAATGTTCGTTGTCGGCAGGATTCGAACCTGCGCGGGAAGATCCCAATGGATTTCTAGTCCATCGCCTTAACCACTCGGCCACGACAACTGTTCTGATTATAGCTTAGTATATACCTTAAAATAGGTGCATTCGTTATCGCAATAGCTACACAATGCTAGGATGTCACATAGAATACATTTTGGCTATCTATTTGATTTTTTGTTGTTATAATATTGTAATACACATATGTTCATTTGAATCAACTAAACATTATAGTAATCACTTTATTCCTTTATATATGTTTATTTCTTAATGTCTGTTGCGTCTTTGTATACTCCGTGTTTTGTGATGTTCTGTGCGTTTTTGTAAGGGCCATTTCGTCATGGTGCCCATACACTTGACTTGTCCACAACATCTTTTCTTTAAACATCTCTTCCATTTATATTATATTATTTATTTTATGATTAATGGAAAGTCTAAAACATTTATCATGTACAAAGACTAACAACTTTGACGCAAGTTTCCGGTTGGTCGTGTACATATGATTACACGTGCATGCGCTCGTTATGCTCAAAATGCATTGCCCCTACTAACATACTCTAATTGATGATTGTTTATCAACAAATCGACATTTGCCCCTTTTAGCAGAGCCTGTGTATTACTACATGAAATACAGAAGCGTACACGTGTGTTACAAAGAAAAATGCCAGATTGCGTCAGGGGTTTTCATGGGATTCGAACCCACATAGAATTGTGTGACAGACAATTTTTGAACCATTCAAACGAAGTAACCCCACGACTACGCTGACATCGGTATTGCGCAATCCTATAACTCGGTTATATAGCTACCGCGAATCGACGCCGCATAGTTTATGTAAGCCAAGTCTAGATCTATCGATAAATACACTCGGAGCTTCGTATTCATTCCAATGATTATATATAGTTTAGTATATACCTTAAATAGGTGCATTCGTTATCACAATAGCTACGAAATGCTAGGATGTCCAGACAGTTATTCTAACAAAAAAAAAAACATTTAAAAATCAGCTTGATTGATTGTGTACTGAAACATGAATATTACTTCCATGTCTTATCTTCTATCAGAATAAATATTTTGTTTTGAATTATATGTACTGTTTTTAAGGAATAAAAACTTAAATCAGAAAAAGTTTTAAACAAATTGCTAATTCGCAAGAGGACCTATTAAGGTACTACAAAATCTGTTTTGATGCAATTCCTTTTTTGTGTGTCATATCGCATGTGTGCCATAGTCACTTTAAAATCCAATACGGGGTAATTTAACAATCGGTGAAGATACTTTCAGTTGGAAATGCAACGCATTTACCTCTGAATTGTTTGGAATATAAAACTTACTTTACCGCCTTTAAAAATGTTTATAGACATTGGTTTGGAGATATTTTTTTCGTAAAATCATTTGCTTGTTGGTATGTATTCTTTAGCGAAAAAATAAAAATGTTCGTTGTCGGCAGGATTCGAACCTGCGCGGGAAGATCCCAATGGATTTCTAGTCCATCGCCTTAACCACTCGGCCACGACAACCGTTGTGATTATACCTTAGTATAAACCTTAAAATAGGTGCATTCGTTATCGCAATAGCTTCAAATAGCTAGAATCTCCAGACACTGCACCGTTCCGCAAAATTTCAAACTCCGCCCCATGCGGTAGATTTGCTTTGATCTTGTGAAGGCTTGTGAAGGGGTCTTTCTTTTGTGTTTTCTAGGTCAGATTGTCACCTGACAATATAATCCTAATCTATTGGATTAAAATTGACCATGTACTGTTAGAAATGATAATGATTGACATTTGCGGAACGGTCCCTTATTGGATGTTGAAAATAACGCTTAAAGATGTAAAGTCTGTATCTTTTTACCCTATTATAATCGGTCACAAATCTTGCAATTTGTTATGTACCGTATACTAAATAAATTAACATTGCAAAATAAATTGCAAAAACCTGTGACAAATAATGGGTTTTGAACCAAAAAAAAGAGTAAAAACACAACAACAACAGCAGAACAAAAAAGTCAAACATAAAAACCCTTGGCGGAGCCGGGAATTGAACCCGGGAAAGCTCGTACCCAAAGCGGATGCGTTACCACTGCACCAACTGAGCGTAACGATTTTAGTCAAGCTATTTAACTGTTTCGACGAAATGGGTAGAAACGTAAATAAACAAAGCCGAACTTGCGGGTCACACATTTTCAAAAACGATTTTTGTACATGGATAACAATATTTGGCAGTTTCTCATATTTACGGGAGTAGGTTTCACTACTTTAATATGGTTAAAATGTAAGATGTAAATAATTCTGACCTAAAATATACAGGATTAGGGAAGTCGAATAATTGAAAAAAATATCAAGCAAACGTATCAAAACTACCGTTAGTCAAAATAATTCTGCCTCTTAATGCCACCAAATATAATGTTTAACTTCTTTAAGTAAATGGAAGCGCAAAAAAGGTGTTTTTGTTCAACAGTACGCAAGGCCAAATACGCTGCTTTTCAACACTTCTTTAGATGGTCATAGATTATATCATTGCGTTCAGTAGGCCCTACTCAAACCATCATTCCTGTTTTCACTGGTACTAGCCTCTTAACTCCACACGCGACTGCTGGTTTCCTCTCAAATGAGCATCTGGAGGGCAGCTGCTTTAAGGGACGTCCCTGTGAGAAGAACCAACGCCTTCACCAGATTAAATAAATAACAAAATTTAAACGAATAGCAAACTCGCCACAGGACATATTATGGTATCACACTATAGGGTTTGATATTATTATTTTCTTTTATTGTGAAAATACAACGCTTTTCCATCTTCTATGTTTTTGTTAGAAATAAAATTCACCGCCTTTAAATGTTATGGAAATTGTTTTGAAGAGATATTTCGTAAAGTCATTTATTTGGCGATTTTTTGTTCAACGGAACAATAAAAATGTTCGTTGTCGGCAGGATTCGAACCTGCGCGGGAAGATCCCAATGGATTTCTAGTCCATCGCCTTAACCACTCGGCCACGACAACCCTTCTAATATTAGCTTAGTCTATACTTTAAAATAGGTGCATTCGTTATCGCAATAGCTACAAAAAGCTAGGATCTCCGGACACTGAGGCCGGTATACCATCTATACGTGAACGTGTAACGTGAACGTGAAGCGCGAACGTGAAAAATCAAACGATTTCCTATTGTATGTATTCAATATCAGCGTGAGCGCGACATGAGCGTGAGACGCGAATTTATGACATGTGACCGTGTAACGCGAGCGTGAAACCGATCGCTACATGTAGTAAGTTTCCAAGTTCACGCATGGCATTTACGGACCAGTCTGTAAAAGAGTACAGGGACACAGACATTAAAGACTGGGTGTTTGCAGAATATAGCAGACTCAAATTAATTTCATTTGCAAAAACAATGTTAATTTAAGTGTAGATTTGGCGAGTATGCTTACGACAGTTCTCAACTATGCTATTACAGATGACTATACACATTTAATGTTATGCATGAATACATTCTAAACATACAAAGCAAACATTTGTTATTACTTAACTACGTAATTAACTGTAAAACTACACAGTTATCAGACGTATTTAGAATAAAACTCATATTTTTTTAATTGAGGTTTCTTTACAAGATAAATGTAAACAAACACAATACAATTTTTTTCATGTTTGCTTGTCTGTCTGGAAATTGAACCCGGGACCACTCAACACTGTGCTACTAAGTTTCATACGATCAGGTGGGGCCTTTATATGGTGGCTGATTTATGCCATGTCGTATAAACGTGTTTTCGGGGCGAAAACGCGAAAGGTCGCCACGCGGAAACCCGCCAAAATGTGATTTTGGCGGATTTTCGCATGGCGACCTTTCGCCACGCCAGGCAAAGATACGAGAAACGGTAGCCGAAAACGCAACGCATGAAATGTCGCGTACTTTCGTGTGGCGGGGCGAAAGGTCGCCATGCGAAAACACGAAAAAGTCACCATTTGGCGGGTTTTTCGCGTGGTGACCTTTCGCGTTTTCGCCCCTGTTTGTCGTATCTTTGCATGGCGGGGCGAAATCTCGCCACGCGAAAACAAGCCAAATGGTGATTTTGGCGGGTTTTCGCGTGGCGACCTATCGCCCCGCCAGGCAAATATACGACAAACAGGAGGCAAAAAGGCGACGCATGAAAAGTTTCGTACTTTCGTGTGGCGGGGCGAAAGGTCGCCACGCGAAAACACGAAAAAGTCACCTTTTGGCGGGTTTTAACGTGGCGCCTTTTCGCCTTTTCGCCCTGAAAACACGATAATACGACATGGCACAAATCAGCCACCATACCTTTACGATGTTTGTCATAGCGGCATTATTTTCAGGTCTATATTCTAACTCTTTCACTAAGTTGTGGTATGTCCCAAAGTGTCCTCTTTTCTTGATAATAGTACGTATCCGACATCAACGTTTTTGTTTGTACTGGCGGGCATGAATATTTGCAAAACCACCAACAAGAGTAAGAAACTGTGGACTATTAATTTAATGACATGCTTGCTTGCGAACGAAACAGGACGAAACTATTGTTTTCACGCTAACCGGATGAATGGAATAGTGTTGACGTAAACACTCACGCCTCGCGTTCAAATTTCACGCTAACGCTTAACGTTCACATCGCGCTCCCGTATGAATGGAATACCGGACTTATCCTATGTTGTACATAACGCTTAAAGTGACTTCTTTGTAGGAAAATGCGACGCTTTTTGCGGATCAACAAATCAAAAGACAAGTTTTAAACAAATTGCCAAATCGACGGAGGACATATTATGATGCATTTTATCTTTCTTTTTTGTGTTTCACATGAAATACATGTTGGGTATCCATTCGACATTTATAATATTGTTTTACATGCGTTCATTTGAATCAACTTAACATTATAGTAATCACATTATACCTTGAATGCTGTTTTATATATGTTTTATGCAAAGTCTAAAATATTTATCATGTACAAGGAACAACATTTTAGTTGCAAGTTTCCGGTATGTTATACAGGTGCATGATCAAATTGTTTAGCGTCTTAACTCGCAAACACAATCTAATGGATGATTGTTTATTAACAAATCAACATTTGTTTCCCCTTTTAGCAGCGCATGTATATTATAACACGGAATGCAAGAGGTAATACATATAAACAAAGATAGGTTGCCAAGAAAAATGCCAGATTGCGTCAGGGGTTTTCATGGGATTCGAACCCACATAGAACTGTGAGAGATACAATTTTTGAATTATTCAAACGAAGTAACCCCACGACTTAGCTGACATCGGTATTTCGCAATCACATAACTTGGTTATATAGCTACCGCGAATCGTCGCTGCATAATTTATATAAGCCAAGTGTAATAGATCTGCCGTGCGTTCAGTAAGCTGTTTTGTTCGCGAACGACCGCGAACGTTCGGTATTTGCGAGCTGTGATTGGCTAAATTACCGAACGTTCGCGGTTGTTTGCGAACACAAATGCTTACTGAACGCACGGCTATTATTGATAAAATAAATTGAAGAGATGTTCAAACAAAGAATGTTGTAAACAATGTAGATATGTCATGTTTAAGGGCACCATGACAAAATGGCCCGTACAAAAACTAGCACAAGGGACGACACAAAAACTCTTACAACATCATGACGCAACAAACATTTAGAAAACATATATTTTTGTGTTTTTTCGGATTTTTCTGTTTTTATTTTCTTTTTATTGATAATTTCTTAAAGGAATTCTCCAAGAAATATTGAGTTACCGCCTTCGTACGGTCAATATACAC
>Ga0224511_10004083_pt1 | contig 10876 bp, 5 predicted proteins | sample SF_May12_sed_USG_2_FD_169988 | JGI IMG/M metagenome (GOLD analysis project Ga0224511, IMG submission 169988) | Sediment microbial communities from San Francisco Bay, California, United States - SF_May12_sed_USGS_8_1 | ecosystem: Environmental > Aquatic > Marine > Sediment | place: USA... | reverse complement strand
CCCAGTTCGTGGACGTTTTTGACCGCCTGCCGGCCGTCTCCCATCAGGTCGCCCAGATGACCATGAGAGGTACGTAATGTACGCCCAGTTCGTGGACGTTTTTGACCGCCTGCCGGCCGTCTCCCAGCAGGTCGCCCAGATGACCATGAGAGGTACATAATGTACGCCCAGTTCGTGGACGTGTTCGACCGCCTGCCGGCCGTCTCCCAGCAGGTCGCCCAGATGACCATGAGAGGTACGCATGGGCGTATACATATCTTGTAATACAAATTATAATGACACTCTTTCTCTTAGCATTCACTAATTTCAAATTTAACATGATTAATTAGTCGAAACAATTGTAATATTTTTATTTGTAGGTAAACTCATTCTTAATGACATTTTTCGTTTGCAATAAGATCTACTAGTATTTACGCGAGTGAGCTAAAGCATATTAATACATGAACGTATATGAGTTTAAGTTTCGGACACGGCAGTATGAGATCAAATCTCGGTGGCGCTCTTATATGTATCTTCTTTTTTGTGCTTACATAATACTGTACAGTTGCCCCTCGGCATGTTGGCAGAGCCCGTGCACCTGCTGCCATCCAGCTACAGTTTCCCGTGCGGCGCCGTTCTCAACGTGGAGGTGGAGCCGCGGGCGCTCGGACTCACTATAGAGGTCCGCCTTATTATAAATAACGATGATTATTTTTTATAGTCAAGTCAAAGAGCACAAGAATCGCATTTAGTATGTATGTCTCATATTGATACGTTACACTTTTAAAGATCTACATATAGACGTTTCCCGACAAATTCCCGTACAAAATAAAAAAATCAAACTCAACTGAATTAAACTAAATATAATAAAAATGAATAAAATATTAAACTATTGAACTAAGCTCAACTTAATAATGAATTATTTTTAACAAACCGCCGTACAATTTCTTGAACGCACCACCATAATTATATGTATTTGTCGTCAGATCTCCACGAGCGAGGGCGCTGTTGCGGTGTACGGAGTGGGAACAAACACGTACATCCCTAACGAAGCCATGCACGCCTTCCACGAGAACGTCACGAGCCAGAAGGTCTGGAAAATCCACGTGCGCGACAACTCGCGTGTTCTGTTAGCGTTCCGTAACACGGCAACCGGCACGTGCAGGTCGACCTTCAGTGTCAGTGTCAAAGTTGGAAATCACCTTCACATCCGTGAGTTGTTCTCGCTCTGTCTGCTTTGACCACTGTTTTTAATGTGGCTTGAAATAGCACTATTGACGGTAACTAATGTGATTGCTTAGATAAAACATCGTGGCTTATGTTATTTCATTTACTTACATTTTTAAATGAACTTGTCGGATGATATTTTCATGATTCATTTATGTTGTAAGTGTTAATATTGTTGTTTTGTTGCGTTTTGTTATCTTTCTATTCAACATGTTTGTTGCCTAGATGACCGGAAGTTGTGTATCGGAAATGGCCTGGTATCCGGCTGCGACATCGTCGACTTCACCTCCAGTCCGTTCATCCTCACCGAAACGCCATGTAAGAAGTTGTTTGTTTTTGCTCCAAATAAAACTAATAAAATCGTTTTACCTGTACATTACTACTAAGCATTTGAAACACATAAATTATGAACAAATTATTAGAAAATGTATGCAACGAAATTCGACTTTGTAATCTTCAGTTAGATTAAGTAAATCTCCAGTTGCGTTAAATTAGTGTGATCTGCCTGCCCAGACCCGGAAATTAGCGCCCTGGTCACGTGCCACGCCTCCGACCTCTACCAGGCTCCCTACCCGGGTCACACCGACCGCTTCCTGTTCTGTTCTTCCGGTCACGTGATCACGGTCTTCTGCGAGCAGGGCCAGGTCTTCCACGCCGACATGGACATTCCGTCGGTGTTTTTTTCCTTTGTGGACATTTTTATTGAAAATATTGTTTTATATATTTTGAATTATTCAATCTATGGATTCCATGTATTCATGCATGACTAAGTGGTAATAAAATGATCCATTCTTTACTTTCCATTCCGGCAGCTTAGACCCACATTTATTTCTAAATTAATGTTTTACGTGATTTTTTGTGAAGGTCAAATCATTCTGTCAACAAACTAAAGCAAAAAAACTCTTATTGAAATGCATGTTTTATGGATGATAATGATACGAATGTTTGTTCGTTCTGTGTGTTCCAGGTGCGTGCCCGGTCCACAGCCGACTGATGCCGCCCCAACAACAGCCCCAGTTACCTGCAACACGCAGCCGGCAGCTCGCATTATCACCACAACCCCGCGACCAGAACCGACAACCACGACAACCCCGCGACCAGAACCGACAACAACGACAACAACAACGACAACAACACGTGCTCCAACAAGACCTCAGCCAATACTGACGCAGTACAATCCCTGTGGTCCTAATATGCACCTTTCCGTCTATGCTCACCGTTGCTTAAGCAGCCTGTTGATTGACATGACAAATGGCGCACATGGGCAGCTTACGGATGTCATAAACCCGTGCCGAGAGATGGGTCCAAACGCCATCGCGCAGTTTTACGAGTTTCCGGGCAACGCGCGCATGTATATCCAGTGCGACCAGTACGGCGGGGGTTATGTGAAACAATGTCCTGCTTTCCAGGTTTGGTACCAGCGGGATCTCACGTGTATTTAGGGGTTTGATGTCTTTCCAAGTTAGGACTAGATAATATAACTTGCAGGACAGATAACTTTATACATGTATCTAGATAATAAATAGTTTATGTGACTCAAGTTCTCTTTCAAATTGTCAATTTTCTAATGCATTTTTAACATTTTTATTAGATCTAGTTTAAAAAAGAAGTTCTACCTGTATATGTAAAAAAAGCACAAGTCATCAACATATATTAGTAGCCTGCATTATCAAAAACTGTTTTGTCATTGAATAAAACACGCAAACACTTCTCGTTATACACATTTTTTTTTCAACCACGCATAAACATGTGCCGACGTTATGTAAATAAATCATAAACTTGCTTTCCGTGTTTTACTATTGCGGGATTATTACGTACGTATTTAGGATAATCGTCGCTTGCGGCAACAACGACGGAACTATGGAAACAGGCGATTCTAAAAATGGTTGTCTCCTCAGTGTTATGGCCGTTTTGAGCAACGGCACGACCCTTCCATCATCACCTTCTAAAACATCAACAAGTTAGTTTACGTACAGTCCAATATTGAGACATTTATCAGGCAATACATTTGTAAATCATTGATAATTTACTGTCTACGTATAAAATAAAACATACAAAATCACTGTTGACGAGTAATTACAGAGTCATAAAAGAGGCAAAGGAGAAATATAGAACTGCATTTGAAACTTCCAAAGTCTACAAAGTCTAAAGAACATCCAGTATCTGGAGGGGGCGGAGTTTTCGGATCACGTTTTAATGTCCGTGACGGTTAGGGTTATGGTTAGGGTTAACCATACAGTTTTTAACGAGGCAACAACCCTTTTTGATGAGGCAACACTATTTTAAGAAATAAATATTCATAAGGTACCGCCCAGTTTTCGGAGTTTTCGGATCACGTTTAAAAGTCAGTGACCTTTACCCTTTTCGACGAGGCAACAACCCATTTTGACTAGGCAACACTATTTCAAGAAATAAATATTCATAAGGTACCGCCCACCTCCATATACCGGATGTTCTTTAGCACCTACCTACAAATTAAGTTGTCATTATGTGACAGGTGCCATGAATTAGAATTTAAGTTGAGAATAAAAAATGAATACTTCATACAAAAAAAACAGTATCAAAGCTAGATATATAAGTATTATTTGCGGTTTAAAAAACATATTTTGAATACAATATCTTATCTTTATAAATGATATGTGCATTATATTATTATTCTTATTATTTTTCTTCTTCTTCTTCTTCTTCTTCTTCTTCTTCTTCTTCTTCTTCTTCTTATTATTATTATTATTTTTATTATTATTATTATTATTATTATATACTACTGAGTTTAAAGATTTGTTTTGCAAAGACAATAACATTGCCCGTCAGTGTGATGTTTCATTCAGCATTCTCACTACAGTATTATACAACAGGGCCGGTCCCCTCATGTATAATTCCACATCACGTGACGGCGGAAAGACCCGCGTACCCACAGGAATCAGCCGGGTCTGGCTTACATTGAAATTGCTCTATTCCACAGTTCTTTAAGTTGATTTTCACTGTTTCCGTGCTATTTAGCTTTGAGACACATAACTTAATTAATATCGTGCATGCAATGGAGCCATCGACTTTGAAGTTAGTTTGAGTTTTAGGGCGACGGTTGTGGTGATTTTAGATAGATAACTTAGCCATGGCTTTAATAACCAAACAAGGTATTCTGGATTTCGTTCTCAAAATGAACGTGACAGTGTTCTTGGCCTTGTTCGTGAATTACTCAAACGGTAAGTGTTTTGCGTTGTTTTGCATTGATTTATTTTGTATGTTGAATATGATTTAAACATTGGCATAAACATAGTAAAGCCTATTCAACGAACTTAATAAAAAATATAAAACAAACATTAATTAGATTTGGTTTTCAATTAAAGATTAGGGTTTAAAAATGAATTCAAATCCTTAAACGATAATTATGTTGATTTTTTGTTGACATTTTATATGATGTCGAGCCCTTTATGAACTTTTACAACCAGTTTAAGATCGAATAGAGTGGACATTTCCGGTAAATCTAGTTAATGTCTATTCTTAATGCTTTAAACGAGTATGTCTGATGATGTCAAATATTTTATGCAAATGTATAAATGTCTCAGAAAACTAAATAATCTTCTTGTACACACAAAAGAGAAGGACCGTTTAAACTGTATGCCGAAAATGCGTATAAAGCGAGATTTTAATTCCCAAACAAGTGTTTTACCGAGAAGAAGAAAAGTCCGTAAAATACATCGGTTATGTACACTCTATAATGTATATTATACAAACATATCACCCATTACCAAGGACAAATCATTTTATGGCCAAATAGCAACACGATTGATTTGGCCGGGCTGGGTTTCGAACTCACGACCACTTGACCGGCAGTGTTAGACCGTCGCTCTCACTAACCGGTCTATCTGGCCCTGCTTCAATGTGCTCCTGTTTCCCCCGACAGTGGCGGTGACGAGGCCGCCGACAGACACGACCACGGCCATCCTGGAGGGAGAGAAGCTCATCCTGCCCTGTATCCTGCCGCCAGGGACCAAAGACAACAACACGGTAATATCATCATGTACGCTTCTACCACCCGTGTTAAGAAGTGTTATACAGTATCAACATACCTTATCAAATACAAAATATAAGAAATGTGACAGACTACAACACACGTGTGGTTTTTATACAGTGCTACTAACAAAACTTGACTTTTTGCTGATGCAAGATGTCTAAAATGTTGTATGCAAAATAATAAACGTTTAGTTGAAAAAGTCTCTCAGGTGCTCCATCTTTTTATCCAGGTGGTCTGGACGTTCAATGACATCATCGTGTCGGAAGACGACAACGTGACGTTAGTAAACGACAGTCAACGCTTCCACGTCAGTCGACCGCATGAGAGTGATTGGTATGATATGAGTCGATTGCCGCTATAAATTTCACAAAGAGTACATGGGATTGCATGTTACATGTATATATCCGTTGGCATTGAATATCCACGAATACATGTGGTACAAACACTACATGTTTCAAAGTTAAATCTTCATAAGTTCATTTATAAAGTAAATCTAACTCAAAACAAGAAAGACATTGGTGCAAAGCTTCGAATGGCACCAAAACTTATAATTTACTATAATTTGTGCACATTAAACTATTAAACTGAAAGTAAAACACATGGGTGTGATGAAAGTAATTATAATTCCGAACTATTTACATATATTTTAATAAACATACATGTACTTACAAATTTCAGTCAGCCAGTTAAACCGGAAAAATAACTGATAAATAAAGTGTCCTTAAGATTAAAGAATACAAAAAAATTGACAGTGTTGTATCGATATCAATATAACAAGCAGACAGAGCAAAAATCACGTTTGCGCACACTTAGCCTAATAGCATATTTGACTCACTGGCTGTTAGTCATGGCCATGTATTTCTGTTCAAACTATCTACAAGAATATAATAAATAATTATTTATTTCATTGCATGCTACTAAATAATACTGCTAGCCCAGGTTAAGACGGTACGTTGTGTGGTTTGGTTTCAGGTTCCTCAACATCCACCCGACCCGGAAGTCGGACGTCGGTGTCTACACGTGCACCATGGACAACACCACCCTCAACTCGCATTATGTCGTCATAGAGTGTAAGACTTGTAACTTGTCGTTGTAGGACTTACGGTAAATGACGTGAATTCCTGACTTTCTGCATACGAATAACGGTTGTTGAGAATTTCGTAAATATTTGCTGTACATTACCAGGAAAATGGCTAAATTATGCTAAATTTCTACGTATTAATAGATGATTTACATAAGTTTATATCCATGTTCAGACCCACCGACTGTAGTGGGTTTCCGGTCACGGGACGTGTATTTCCGGTTGTGCGTGGGGACACCCCGCCTGACCATGTGGTGTAACGTAACGGGGGTTCCTCGGCCTGTGATTCGCTGGTTTTTCCTGAAGACCGAGCGCGAGGAGCCATCATGTGGGTATTGTAGATGCACGTGTATTGAAGCTCGTCACGTACGAGATCTCCGTGACAGATTCGTCACGTAAAATACACAAACTGTTACTGGTTTTATTTTATTGCCGTTATTGTCAAAGATGACGTCCAAAGACTAGTCTTTTTATGAAAACAGTATCAGCAGGTAGTTGCTCACCTTCGTTTTTTTAATAAGTTTTTTTTTCCGATATTGTACAACACCAGCTCTGGGACATTAGGCATTAAAAAAACATAATTAGGGCGCAAAATTTGTTGTCCAATATGTTTCCAAAATGTCCGCCTTTTGCTGAAAATCATCCTCTATCCTGATGCTATACTTGCATACGAGTTTTAACGCATTTCGTGTCAACCTTTTGTTAATTAGACTTAGCACTTAATCTGACGCACTGCAGACGTATAAACGTTACAACATAATTATTAAAAGTAAAAGATCTCGGAGAAAACATTGTTGTTGTTTTTACTTAAAAATAGAGCGTATTAAAAATATTAATCATTTTTTCAGACATCGGCCTGTCGTCGCAGTTCGCGAACCTGGTGAACGCCGAGCTGATCAACTCGGGCCTGTACCGCTGTGAGGCCGAGAACAGGCACGGCAAGGACTCGCTCACCTACCATATCACCGTCATAGGTCAGCAGTTACACTGTTGTTTAACTTTTCAGGCACGTTGGTGCCAACATTATTTTGAATATGTTGGTGCCAACATTATTTTGAATATGTTGGTGCCAACATTATTTTAAATTAGGTTTTTGGCAAAAATTTAGTTATTGTTTGTCACTGCGTACAACCACTGTAATCTTCTTGGTTTTTATTTTATTTTAGAATACACGTGTTTAAAAAAGTTGTCTATTTTCGAGCGTCAGTTTAAACCAAGAGAATATTTTGATACACGGGTACGACTTAGACGTCACTGCCCGTGCAGGAGGCTGACTGAGTGTCTTACTGTCTGTTGTAGAGAGGATCACGCGGATGGACGGCGAGGAGGAGCCGGAGAACCTGGTCCGCGTCCCGCAGCTGGGGGAGGCGGGGACGGCCGCCAGGGTGCTGGACACGCGCGTCAACCGCGCTATCACGTGGGCGGTGCTGCTGTATTATGTTTCACACATACTTTAACCATCATATGTGTTACAACATAAATAGTACCAATCTGTGTAATAACATATGAGGATAATAGCGTATTCGTGAATGGGTTTGCAGCTTTCGTACTAATTAGTATCTGTTCGGAGCGATCAGTATCGGACCCGGTCACGACTGTTTCGTACTACTATGACAAGTTTAGTACATTGTGAACATAGTATACGTTTATGTATAATTATGATGGCGTATATAAATGAATGATACTATTCCAAAAAAAAGAAACATGGTGTTGTTTGAACGTTTGTTTATAATTCTAACCTTATATTGCACATATATAAAGTGTTTTATTGAAATACAATCAAAACCCTAATGTGTGTCACGTGTATAAAATATGTATAAAGAAGAACATTCGTGTAATTAATTTTTATGCAATTCCTGATTATGCTATGTTTATTGTATGTGTGTTGTTAACAACCCGTATAGTGCTTTAAAATTTTGCTCAAGCTTGTATTTCACGTTTTAAATAAAGTATTTTTAAAACTGTCAGTGTCATATGCATTAAAACTATATATAATTGAAACACGTACTTTTGATGAGCGTTGTGTTGGAACCATCATCCTGTGATTAAGATAAAGGTGTGTGTATTTTGTCATCAAATATTCAGCACAAATGCACCCGGGACGTACATGGCCCATTACTGATTGAGGGATAATGGCTGTCCTGTAAGTAACACGCCTGTGCTGGTCCCTATCAACTCCCTGGACCGCACATAAACAACGGAGATCTGGAGACGACGGTGTCTGGTATCCCTGGTAATGGTGATTAGAAGCCGTGTCACGCACGCCGCTAACGTGGAGCGTGTACACGCGCTCTTGCTAAAGGGAGAATGTATTTGGATACAAAGCGAAAAACAATCACAACAGCTTAAAATGGAAAATACGTTAATAAATTCCAACAAATGATTATATTTGCATAAATTTAAAAATTCGTATGCTTCTTATTTATGGATGTAACGTTGTTGGTGATTTAAATTCAAGTGACTCTGAGAAATATTAAGTTGAGATGAGAAGTAGAACATTTGTAGAAAAAAGTATTCACCAATCCAATGATTATTAAGTAAAATTGACAGTCATGTTAAGGAAGTGAACATTGCAGCAGGAACTTGTTGTGAACAGGGATGGAAACGTGTTTATTCTGCGGCCTGTTAGTGTCGTCGGTGTGCGCCTGGGTTTCAGGTAAGCTGATAATAACTCGTGCACTATTGTCGGTCCATCTACTCAAATACAATGTTGCTACAGAAATGAATTGAAATTTTTAAAACGTTCATCAAATTTAAATGTGTAACGATTTACTTGAAAACTATATGAAATGTACTTGTAAATGTACATATCAATCTCTTTTGTGAAATAAAGCAAATGTATACGTATTTAGTCACTCTACAACTCTGCGTTCAGGGCTTAAACTACAATCTTATATTTTCTGTAAGTAATTAAACATTTAAATTCAGTTTTAAAAGCAACAAATTGCGTAAAATAACCAAGCCTTCCAAAGCATAATCAGAAAGAAAAACACGAACAAACATACGGTAGTCTTTATATATTATGACAAGAAGATCCATCTTGTACGCCACTGTTTGTAGCGAGGCCCGACCCAGCAGTGAAGGTGATCGCCGTACCGGAAGGAGAGAAGGCCACGCTGCCATGCGTCGTCGCCATTGACAACACGGTGTCCGACAAGGAAAACAAAACGGTTACTATAGAAACAAAAAGGAAAAGAACAACATAAAACACTTTCTTTTTTAATTTAAATTAAGTTTGGCAATGTTTTAATGTGTGGTTTACAAACGTGCGACCTAAGCACACTGGTCAAATGTTTTTTTCACACTGAGATAAGAAGTTATGTACATTGATAAAACTAAAAGTATGATTTACACAGATTAACCATTATAGAATTGTTATTCAATACTTATGGTGTTCATTGTTTCTGTTGTACACACCAGGTCACGTGGATGTTTAACGACAACGTCATATCAGAGGACCTCAATATCACCATGGCAACTGATAGTTCCCGGTTCTCCATAGATCACACACACCAGAGCGATTGGTAAAAACCACCAAGAAAGAAAACAAATATATTAATACATGGCGCCCAAGAGTCTGGCCATGCACACCTGTTGTTTTGTTGCCAATTGGATAGGGTAGGCCAGTGGTGTGGAGTACCAGTCATATACATTAAACATTATATCTTTTATGCTTTACCATATATTTTGTGCGTCGAGTAAATTTAATTTTGTCTATAAGTTAATGAGTATAAGACAAGTCGTCAATATAGTCAGTGGGTCGACCGAATAAGGTCAAACAAAATAAATGTTTTTTATTGGCTGCCAATTCATGTAGCTGCTTGTTTGAAGGTTCCTAGTGATCAGCCCTACCAGGCGCTCGGATGTCGGGGTGTACACGTGCCAGGTCCAGGGGTCGACCATCGTGGCCTTCAGACTAGAAGTAGAGTGTAAGTACACCGTACCAGCCATAATTATACTGATCATATATACTCGTCAAGATGTCTTATGAACAACAGCGCACACTATATAACGTAGATAGAATTTAAATCAATCCACATTTTGAAGATTCAATTACAATGTACATAATATACAACGTAGTGTATAAGCATAAGCAACTCATATTTACATGCATTATAAGCAATCAAATAAGTGAGCAAAAAAGGAACACAATTTTTTTTTGTTGCCAACAGATCCGCCGCAGATCACGGGTTTCCCAATACGTCACGTGTACTACCGGGTATGCGCGGACACATCGCGGTTCCGGATGTGGTGTAACGTGACGGGGGTGCCGCCGCCACAACGCCGCTGGTACTACTGGAGACACGACCCCTACCTCCGTAAAGGTGCGAATAAGCAGATCATTGGTGTAGGGGCATTGTTGCCAAATAATTATGTAGTACGGATACAAATGAGGCCATATTATGATATTTCAATATAACTATTAAATACGCATGAATGCGTTTGTTTAAATTTTATTTAGATTTTAATTTAAATAATACCGGTATATATTTAAGCACTGGCTTTACTGGCTTTACTTATTTTAGATTTTTTTAAATTTCTGATGTCCATTTTATGTTTTCAACGTTCTGTGT
>Ga0224511_10004081_pt1 | contig 10878 bp, 5 predicted proteins | sample SF_May12_sed_USG_2_FD_169988 | JGI IMG/M metagenome (GOLD analysis project Ga0224511, IMG submission 169988) | Sediment microbial communities from San Francisco Bay, California, United States - SF_May12_sed_USGS_8_1 | ecosystem: Environmental > Aquatic > Marine > Sediment | place: USA... | reverse complement strand
CACCCACTGTGAGAATAAACTTCTCGTATAGTCCCTACCACCCACTGTGAGAATGAACTCCTCGCATAGTCCCTACCACCCACTGTGAGAATGAGCTCCTCGCATAGTCCCTACCACCCACTGTCAGAATGAGCTCCTCGCATAGTCCCTACCACCCACTGTGAGAATGAGCTCCTCGTATAGTCCCTACCACCCACTGTGAGAATAAACTCCTCACATAGACCCTACCACCCACTGTGAGAATAAACTCCTCACATAGTCCCTACCGCCCACTGTGTGAATGAGCTCCTCACATAGTCCCTACCACCCACTGTGAGAATGAACTCCTCACATAGTCCCTACCACCCACTGTGAGAATGAGCTCCTCACATAGTCCCTACCACCCACTGTGAGAATGAGCTCCTCACATAGTCCCTACCACCCACTGTGAGAATAAACTCCTCGCATAGTCCCTACCACCCACTGTGAGAATAAACTTCTCGTATAGTCCCTACCACCCACTGTGAGAATGAACTCCTCGCATAGTCCCTACCACCCACTGTGAGAATGAGCTCCTCGCATAGTCCCTACCACCCACTGTGAGAATGAGCTCCTCGCATAGTCCCTACCACCCACTGTGAGAATGAACTCCTCGCATAGTCCCTACCACCCACTGTGAGAATGAGCTCCTCGCATAGTCCCTACCACCCACTGTGAGAATGAGCTCCTCACATAGTCCCTACCACCCACTGTGAGAATGAGCTCCTCGCATAGTCCCTACCACCCACTGTGAGAATGAGCTCCTCGCATAGTCCCTACCACCCACTGTGAGAATGAACTCCTCACATAGTCCCTACCACCCACTGTGAGAATGAACTCCTCACATAGTCCCTACCACCCACTGTGAGAATGAGCTCCTCACATAGACCCTACCACCCACTGTGAGAATAAACTCCTCGCATAGACCCTACCACCCACTGTGAGAATAAACTCCTCACATAGTCCCTACCACCCACTGTGAGAATGAACTCCTCACATAGTCCCTAACTCGCGCTTGCCCTAATGGTACAACCAGCCTCAGGCCTAGAAGGCCTGTCATATAGGATGGCCAAGTGTCCGAGTAGAAAATAAAATTAATTAAAAAAGAAGATAGCCCTAGCTGAGAACACAATGAGGAACAGTAAATTCGTTCAGTCAGTACATGAGAGGGCGCATGGTTGGTGGTCTAATTTAGAAAAGATTTCATACAGGGTGATTACTGACCTAAAACCCCTGCAGTAATAATCCCTGAACTATGGACCACAGTCTGCTTCTTCAATTTGTCTGACCTGCCTTAGATGTTCAGGCATCCAATGACCTTTAATTACTGGAGGGGGGTGAGAAGTACAACCAAAACAGCAACTGAGCCGTGTTATAGACACAAAATACCCAATGTTAAATAGTGAGAACTCAGCGCTGGAGTGCTGAGGTTGCAGACCGAATCTTCGTCATGGCTGGCCACCATTGTGAAAATGAGCTCCTCACATAATTTCTAGCTCCTAATGCTCCAACGAGCCTCGGGTTTGTTAAATAGGACCGCCAAATGCCCGTGTAGAACAAAACAAAGTGTTAACCTCGTTTTGTCTGAAATGCGGAATGTTGGCTGGTGACGAGAACGGTTTCCTTTCATTCATCCTGTCATGACGATACTCCCTGCAGATAAAATCTACCAGCTCAGCTAATTAGTGATAGGAGATTCACAGCCGTATATAACTGTCACCCTATATAACTGTCCGTGTACCCTATCCTAGGGTTTTTTGTTTGAGTCACTATGATAGCAAGTAGTGTTTGATTGCATAGCTCAAGTCTTGAGTACATAAGACAGGCGCTGTGCGAACTGAAAGATGCCAGTATTGTGACAGCCAAAGTGGGTCTATTTAATTTATTTGAGACTGTGATCATAAACGCAGGCGCTTAATGCTAGATAGCAGAACCAATTCAGAATGGGACGAGGGATAGCCGGATAGCTAGCGTGATAGCCAGATAGTGTGATCATGGGGGATTGGGTTAACAGAATAACGGCATAGCTCAATGGGGCGCTTGGCTCAAGCTTGAACGCTCCTAAGCTCAAGTACTAACCATGCTGAGCGCCCACTATGAAAATGAGCTCTTCACATAATTCCTAGCTCACACCATTCCAACAAGCCTCGGGCTTAGGAGGTCTGTTGAACGGCCTAGCGCCTGAGTAGGAAAAAGTGAAATGTCTGTACCATTATAACTGGATACATTCATGGTCACTATGGAGATACATGAAGTTGGACTCGCTCAGAACAATACACAGTGAATGGAACAATCCCATTCTACCCTCTCTACAGTCGCTGTATATGGCCAACAGCATCCTAGACCAAAGATAACGCAGCCAATATTTACTGTGGTAGTATTACAACTAACCCTCTTTATATCTCTCGTGCTATGACCCTGTGTTGTGTCATACAGTTACATATAGTGATGTGATTTCTATACACTTTATCCTCTGTCGCCATACCGAGTTTTGACACCCCTAGTATAACATCATATTGAGAGGACAACTTCTCCTTGGTTATTATCCCCCCCATAATCCCCGTTTGTCACGCGTTGATTCATGTCTCACTCTCTGTAGGTAAGCGAGTTTGCCGCCGAGCAGTATTCCCAGAAGCACGACATGACATTCTTCGAGGTATCTCCACTCTGCGATTTTAACGTGGTGGAATCGTTTGCCGAACTTTCTCGCCTCGTTCTGAAGCGTAACGGTATGAATCGTCTGGCTACTGTCGGTGATACTGTCCTCAGTCTGCAGGAACTCTGCTGCCGAGAGATTATTACCACCACGCCCCTTTATGGAATTGAAAGGCTGCCCTTGCCCCCGACTGTCAAAGACACATTAAGGGTTTACTCAATGACTCATAAGACTCAGACTAGAATGCGGAATTATCTCACCGGCAGTCTGCGTTCTCCCGATAAAGCTCGGAAACAGATACTGAATCCGCAGGAATCACCACAGTCATTACGCAAAAGCTGCTGTATAAGCTAGCCATGTGGTCCGGGCTACCCAGCCACGCCACACCGCCAGTCGGGCCACACCAGCTGAGCCGCTTAGCCGCGCCGATCAGGTAAGGCTAGCTGCACCTCCCGGCGAGCTGGTCAGGCCAGCCGAGCCACTGATTCTACGTTATATTTATTTTGTGACAGCCAGGTGGGCTAGCCTTCATTACTCTCTATGTGGCCAGGGTAGACCATTTTTCCTCCCTTTGAACTGCTGAATTGCCTTCAGCGCATTATCAGAACTTCGGTTATTCCTAACTTCATCTGTTGCATAACCCATGTCTTCTCATCATTGGCTGAAAGAGTTTAGATCTGATATCCGACCAATTCAAAGCATTTTCTGCTCTACTTTCTCAAATATAGAGCTATTTATGGTCCTCAGTCCCAGCTCTATTGTAAATGTATGATTTTCAGAGTTGTTCTTTCTTGCAAATAATATGTCATGGGATGATAACTCCAATACACTATAAAACTACTGATATTGCTGTTTATCAACATAACGCTATTTCGTATCTCATGGTACTGAGGGAAGGTTTGTGAACCTCATTTAAAGTTGATGTGCATGTTGTTTCTTTCGTGGTTGGTTCTCCTATGGTGCTGCTGCTTATTTTTATGTACTTCTAGATGTCAAAAAAAATACTGGTGAAACTAAACTGTGTTATCTAGTCTACTGTGTATGATAACCAGTGCCCTTGCAATGACCAAGCAGCTCTCTTATGCTCGGCGTAGGATTGCTTCCAATTTTACGCCAGAATTGATACTTAGGGAAAGCCATGACTCGCATACAATGTGGACTTCCTCATATACTTGTTATTTGTGGAAAGATTGATAAATGTCTGTTGTTGGGTTACTGGATGTCTAAATATTAGTCCACAGGCTGTGTCCACTGTGAAGCTATAGATTTCTAGCTGCTTCCAGCAGATACAGCCGTAACACTCGGTACCACAGGCTGTGTCCACTGTGAAGCTAGGGCTTTCTAGCTGCTTTCAGCAGATACAGCCGTAACACTCAGTTGACAACTTTCATTATATTGGGACATTAATAATCGAATAATCCTCAATACACAGCGAGGTCTCGTAGCTGTCACAGATTTTCGATAAAAGCCCAAAAGTTATGGAGTTCGTCACAATCGCAACCGTACATCATGTTGGCAGAATGGTTGATGATAGATGAACATGGCTAGAATTATTTATCTGTAAAAAGAAAAATTACTGAACAATTTATGTTTTTTATATGTAACACATCATGAGTTACCATTCACATATATTTTTAATAGCAATTCAGTCATCCCATTTATCTGTGGACGATTAGTTAAGGCGATATTTCCCATATAATTGCCGATCCTCAGTCACACTTGGGAAGCGGTCAACCTGCATCCAAGTGTTGGAATGTGTGCTCAGTTGCACTTATGACCTAACACTCTGTGATATTCCCATTGATATCACTGTATGCAATGACAGACTAAAGGTGTTGGCTCTGAAGCCATGCAAACGACAAATCTGCCAATTAATGATTTGGGACACGACGAAATTGTGATTTAGACATGACACTTGAATAGGAGCGCACATTCATTATGCGCTGATGGTTTTGGATAATGGTATGGTTTGTGTCACCATTGCACACATCCTTGCATGGTTTCGAAAAAGAACCTTTTTCATTCTAACCCTAATTTAAATATTTAAAGCTTTGTATTTTGGTGTAAACGAGATATGCCTTCATCTCCTCTTGTAGAGGCAAGATATTCATGTCTTATAACACTTAGGTATCCATCCATCTAGAATCTTGACCTCAGAAGCCAACAAGCCATAGCTATTCTAGACTAGTTTATCTAGCCCTGAGAATATTAACCATTGAGAGATGTTCAGCAATGTGTTATGGAAGTATATACGATTGGTAGCAATTAAGTGTATGTCACATCAGTTATATGCCCAGAACACGTTCTCCTTCTGCTGGTTTTGACCGTGTTTTACTGATCTGAAAAAGGTAATGGTTGTCCCTTAGCCAATGGCCATGTGGGGTTGTAGGTGTAAGAGAACTACCTTGTACCAGGAACAGTGTACCAGGTTTGTATGTGTCTATACTTTGGTCAGCCGATTTGCAGACTACACTCTGGCTTCATAACATTTTTGCCTCCCACGCATAAAAACTGTCCAGTCCTAATAACATACATAAATGGCAAAGGTACTTGACCCAGGGTCCGAGTCAAAGACAATCATAGCAAACAGCATCCTGTTACACTTTCGGCTGTGGCCCGTATAAAGTGATACATATGGTCGGGTTTGTGGGGCCTCGGTCAGGGCGCATCACCACACCGTCTATAGTGATAGGTTTGTGGGGCCTCGGTCAGGGCGCATCACCACACCGTCTATAGTGATAGGTTTGTGGCCTAAATAAATGCTTATAGTTCCGGCGTTCACTGGAGGATTTATCTAATCAGCTGCTCAATAAAAGGACCCTGAGTAAAATAAATTAACTAAATATTAAATAAATTAACTAAATATTTCTGAAGGAATCATTCCATTTGTCCTTAACTTTTTCATTCTGAGAAGTTAAAAATTTCCGGTTTTCAAAGCAATGCTATTGCCTGTACCTGGATGAAAAATCTGAAGATGATAGCTTGTAGGGCTTCTAGTCGGTTTGAATGATGTCAATACATTAGAACGGCAAAGCTCGATGGCTAGACTGCTTAGCTTAAGATCGGAAAATCCCTCGTCCAATTTGATGTCATGCTTAACACCCACTGTGACCATGAGCATCTCGCATAATTCCCGGGCCCTACCGCTCCAACAAGCCTCGAGCTTAGGAGGTCCATTAGATAAGATAGCCAAGTGCCCGAAAAAAACTTCAACTGTAAGAAAGGGATAGAAAAATACTTCAAATCGAAACCCAATGGGCGCCTTAGTAGAAATAAATTGTGAACCCCTCTGCAACTCACATTCATTAAATTTAATTTTGTGAATATAATAACATACATTTTGTATGCCATATATGTATAAATATTAAGATATGGCTTTCTAAACAGCGGCTAGGTCTCTGACACTATGGTTGATATAAGAACACGCAGGTATATTCAGTAATTCATTATGACATTTCACTGACACACTCATTCAGTACGCGGCAAGCTTCCGTTTATATTGCCATGATTTAGCCGTGTTTTTACTTCATGTATTACCTTTATATACAGGAACTAAGCCTTAAGGCGCAAGTGAAAGTCTAGATAATAAGATCCGGCTTAACGCTGCGGTGTCACCTATTTAAGTATTGGCCGTAGTTTCTGTTCATCTAAATGTATCATGCAGTGAGCGGTGAGTGGCCCCAGTAGGGGGGGGGGGGTGTTTACTCAATCTGACTCTGTCATTCAGTGTGAGGTCGGTTCTAGAACACTATGACAATTCTGTTCAGTGGCCACCATAATACCAAAATATTTTCAAGTTAGGATAGATTTTTCAATAATGAGCATGGAGCCTTTAACATATTACCTATTTCCTTCAACATTTCTTTAAGAAAGGATTCCGTATAGCTGTAGTTAATAGAATCTGGTACCTTTACACATTTTGTAACGAGGTGTGAGTTGTCTGTTTGATATAGTCTCTTATACCCACCTCTTACTTTACCTGATTCCCCCTAGCTCAGTGTATCCCCCTAACTCACTGTATCCCACTTCGCAGTAATGCTGATTGACAGCCCAGTATGGATGGATCTCTTGACACTTGGTCTCTCACTGTAATAATATTTAAGGATTGAGAACTGATGACATTTATTACAATGCGCTAATGTTATAGGCTATGAACTCAACTCCTAAATATTTACACATCAAAACAGTTTGCTATGCTTTTTTATATCAGCGCTTCGAGCTGCCTAGACTAAATCCAAGTGTACTGGACAGAAGTGAATATGATGATATGATATATCCATTTAGTAGTAACATCTGCCCAATCACTTCGGTTTGTATAATGTTTGCATGCAATGTAATTTTAACATGTCAGATTTATTACGATTTGAGTCAATGCTAATTAAGAAATTAAATATTTTTCCATTAAGAGAAATTAACTGTATGATATATTGTGTAAACTGTTAGAAGCCCTGCATTCTGGCACGTTCATAGCATTCAGTTTATAAGCGAAAAGCCAGGAAAGGGCAACTATGATTCTCATTGCATTTCCTAAAATGGGGGCTCAGTTTGGAGGCCTCGATATTCGTGGAAAACCCATGATGATTCATCTCTCTCTCTCCCTTTGTGTAACCTCCTGGACATCTATGTGAGGTGGCAGCAGGTGCTTGCCATGTATACAGGCAGCATTGGAAACGCGATGATACATATATAATACAGGTGTGACTGGTGCCATACTGGTCATAGATGGTAGCCAAAGCCTAGTTGTTATCAGCTCATGTCTCCAAGCATCTCTTGAGAAGGCTAATAAACTTCCAGTCATCAAACCCTGCACTTATCTCTCATATCCTGCTATTGTTTTGGGTGCAGAGTAGCCACCTTCCCGAAACGCCTGCCTGCCTGATAAAATATTCACCCGATCACCCAAAGGTGAACATACCAACTAGCAGGCCATCATGATGCTTACTTCTGTGTCACTATGTCACAGCCACGCTAACAGTTCTTCGTAAGAGCATGTCCGACTATTATACTGTTTCTCGGTGCATATCTGAGCCATTTAACGGATCACTTTAGCCACTCGCTTTTTAGCTCCACCCAACCATGGGGTCCCTCTCCCCATCACCATTTTTTGGTTTCTGCGCTCCGACCCGGAGGGGCAGACTACGCATAGATGAACAGCCCAATCCGTTCCCAGTCAATCATTTCAGGGTGGCCCGAATTCATCCCGATTCCTTTTGTTTTATAATGAGGTGATGATTAACTGTTTTCAGTAAATTATCCATTATATTTACTTCACTCATCTGTAATTACAGTGCCTTGCCTCCGTTTTCACATAGACAGCTAATTTAGGAGGTTTTTTGTGTAAACGACTTGGGTCAACTCAGATTTTCTATAATTTGGCTAATTTCTTAGCCTGTGTTTTCTAACTGGGGAGTGTCAGTGGCTTTACTTGATAACAATATTGTTATGTTAATGGCTGCTAGGAACCACTAATTTACTGTAGTTAAACCTGGTAAATGACAGTCATAATCAAATCAGTCCCACTGTATACCCATGACCACTGATCAGTTGACATGGGATAATCAGGCAAAATTAACTCAACAGTTAAAGTAAAGTGTGCCAACCGTCTTCAGAATGTAAATATTGTTTAAAACCAGCTTATGGGTGATAATTTAGTGAATTGTTATTCAATTGTGTTAATTTGAGTTAAGCTTTTGATAGTATAGGATGAGCTGGTGTTAATTGATCCAAAAGTGTGGGTCTATTAAAACTATGATATGACTACCAGGCCTGGGCTCAGCGAACTGAAACCTGTAAAGATTTCTCCTGCTGTGCTCAGCAGGGGTACAGTGTGAACTAACTGACATTACCCCAGGTAGCCAAATAGATTATCAGATGCATACGTATGAGTCAATCAGCCTTTTGCCTCATACCACCACCTGCTGGCTGCTCCGTCTCAGCGCTGTCTCACTTCAGTGGTGGACACAGATGAAGTGTAGCGAATATTGTGTAGGTGTTAAGGTTTAAATGATTTATATAGGAAAATCGATTTTAATTTTTGCTAATACAAAGTCTTTGTTGGCTCGTAGATGATAAAAATTATTACGCGAATAATAAATAAAAATAAATACAATATAAAAGATAAACGTCGTGTTTTCTTTCCCGGTAAAATATTATTGCCGGAGGACTCTATTTTGTTACCAGTCTCTTTCATGTCAAACCGTAATGTTATGGTACGTATCCCAACAGACGGACAAAAGCTATATGGAGCTGTCATTTACAAATCAGTCATATACATATTGGGATAAAAGATTATATTGTTCCTCATATTATCTTAATCTCCTCTACCCACATCAAGGTGTCGGCCAGTGAATGCTGGAAGCCACTCAATCCGAACGACGCACTGTTTTCTCAATTTTACTTTTCATTTTATAAGAAAGTCACCCCTGACACTTTAAGGACCCGCGTTCCTCAGTTATTTAGCGCTTTGGGCTCAGGCGCACTAATTGATGGACAATAGCGATCCACTCTGTGATTGGTCGAGAGCGGCTTAATCGTTGGCCGCTCGCCTGTAATTCGCTGTAATTGGCTGGTTAGGCTTCCACTGTAGCCTCTCTATAATGCCAACCCTTCGCTCTATGTCTCTAGATAGGGTGAACCACTTGCGGCAATCGACAGCCATTATAAAACAACTTGAGCACGGCTTTTTACGAGCACTAGGCAGTGATGATCAGTTGTGAGGGTATCTCTCGCGCGGCCACTGAGTACCATAGCAGCGCGTTCACTTATAAATCGACAGCAACAAGCGGCGCCCTCACTGACCCTTACCGACACTCGAGTTGGCTGGAGAAGGGCTCTCAGTTGGGTACTGCGCTAACCGAATCACTTTATAATAAGGAGAATATGAGCGGAGTCAACATGAATTCTTATGCCAACTACGTACCTCAGCTGGGACACGCCGCAACCACCGGATTTGGAGCTCAGTATGGAGCGGCTGACCTTGGACACGCTTATGATACATCACGTCATACTGGCAGTAATTGGTACGGACCCAGCAGCGATCCTGCCAGCAGATTTAATGAATATGCCTGTAAGTATACTTACGTTTTACGGTATAAACGCATAGCACTCAGGAACCAGCGGGCTCCTCGTTTTTATAACTTTTTCGTAGATTATTTTTCAAGAAAATTTGGTGAAATTATTGGCTAATCGATCTACTATTCGCGGTATTTGGTTTTTTGGCCAAAAATTGCTCGGAAAGCAGTGACACCTAAATTACGGGTTTCATGCTCTCCCAGAATGGATTTGCACCGATAGCTTAAAATATTATTCGCAAGTACTTTGGTTATATAGAAAACACAGTTGACAATTTCCAGAGTGTCATATTATGTATGGCCCATAATTATACGACATATAGGTAGAGAGAAATAACACTTTCAGTTGCATATGTGGTGCTTATAGCGCGTTCTCCTACCCAGCGCTCAAATTATATCCAATGACAGTTTAAGCTTGTGGCAGGATGATTGAAAAATTACAGTGATATAGGCCTGTTATTAGCTTGATGTCACCCTCTAGGTGAAGCCACGAATAGGTGTACGGATCCACACTATGCCTGTCTATATCTAATTCTATTAATGCTTAATTGACACTGATTTGAAGTTAAATATTTTATACTAAACACATAACACGAGTTCAATGCCAGGGTAAAGGTATTGTAAATTTGATGACCACACCAAATCAAAGCGGCTACACTTAAGAGGGGCGGTAAGAGTAGACAGGGTACTTGTGGACTAGCACTGCAGAGGATAGGGGCGGCAGCGTAACAACATCAAGACATCCTAGTCTAATAATCTCAGTCATGTAACCACTGTCATGATTGGGTCATATTTGTACTAATGCTAAATCTATTACACAAAGCATTCATTACTTAAGCCCTAAGATCAGTGGCATGCATAAAAAACTCTCGGCAAATAGTTGATATGCCCTCAAGCCAAAAGAATGAAATCTACACTGTCAACAGGCCGCACAGTACACACCAATACAATATCAACTAGTTACATTTTGGGAATGTCAAAGTGACACTTTGGGTTTGTAATACTGTGCAAACTTGTGTGAGCAGCCTGTCAAAATTTCTTTACTTTTCTTCGATTAGAAACGAAAATTTGAACCAAATCAAACAATTTCGGTTTCACAGGTGTTAGGTACCGGGTAGAATTTGATTTGGCAGC